>LNFM01001968.1_pt1 | contig 44515 bp, 35 predicted proteins | sample 596031 | NCBI WGS metagenome assembly LNFM01 (sample SAMN04254537, study PRJNA301005) | activated carbon metagenome | isolation source: dual media filters at the Ann Arbor, Michigan drinking water treatment plant | place: USA: Ann Arbor
GCGCCGATGGGCATCACGGCGGCCTCGAAGGGGCCGTGTCGCCGGTGGTCCCGGAACAGCGGCGTGTCGGCGGTGTCGCCGCCGATCAGCAACCGGCGTCCCTCGCGTTCGACCACGAAGCCGGTGTAGCCGCGCCAGGTGTCGCGCCGCACGCGGGCCCCCCAGTGGCGGACCTCGAGCCCGTGGACGTGCGCGTCACCGCGCGGCGTCCTGACGTGCACGGTCTCGTTCCAGCCGAGTTCGGCGACCGACGCCGTGGCCCGGTCGGGGAGCAGGTCGGAGGTGCCCCGCGCCATCACGACGGCCGGGGTGCCCGGCACCGCCGCCAGCGAGGGCGTGTCGAGGTGGTCGAAGTGGGCGTGCGACACGAGCAGCAGGTCGATGTCCGGGACGGCCTCGGGCGGCAGGGCGCACTGCACGAGCCGGAGCGGGCCGATGGTGCCCACCCAGGCGTCCACCCCGATCCGGTTGAAGAAGGTCGGGTCGGTCAGAATCCGCAGGCCATAGAAGTTGACCAGGACCGTCGCGTGGCCGAGCCAGGCGAGGGTGATGGCGTTGTCGGCCCACGCGGACGGGTCGGGCACGTGTGGCGCGGTCGGGACCGACTTGCCGATCTCGGCGAAGCGTTCACGCATGAAGCGGGCGCCCCAGGAGGAGGACATGTTGGCCCAGGCGGTGGCGCCAGCACTGGCGGCAAGACCGGTGGCGAGGAAGGTACGTCGACTGGGCATGCCTCAGTACTGACGCCGCCGGAGGACGCCCTGTTCCTTGCCGCGCGTCTCCGGAACGGGAACGGCCTGACGCGTCGTGGCGACAGCCCCGCCAGAGCGCCTGCAGCGACTGGCGCGGCTATTGAATGAACAGCAGCAGGAGATCCGTCATGTCCAGACAAGTGGTCACCGCCGTGTTCCTCGCCGCCCTGCTGGCCGCTGCCGACCCGGCGCTCGCGCAGCGCCAGCGCAACCCCGGCGGCGGGGGAGGTGGGGGGGACCGCGGCGGCGGGCAGGTTCGGGGCCGGCAGGCCGCTCCGCCTCAGGACCGCGGGGGTCGTCGGCCCCAAGCGGAGCGCGGTGAGCGACCACGACCATACGCCGCCCCACCGCAGGCCTCGGGACCGCGCGACGGTGCAGGCACCGGCCGCTACGCCGTGCCTCGCGACCAGGCCTACGCGAACCGGGGCTACACCGGGCGCTACATCGACCCGGGCTACACCGCGCGTCCGGGCTATGGCCGTCCGGGCTACGTCCCGCCGCGGGCGGGCTACGCCGGGCCGCGCGGCTACGTCAGCCCGCGAGGGTACGTCGCCCCCCGTGGCTACTACGGCACTCGCGGCTACTACGGGCCACCCCGGTACATCGCGCCGGGCTGGCGTGGCGGCTGGGCCCCCGGCTCCCGCGTCCTGGCGCCCCGGTTCGTCTCTCCGTTCATCCTCGGGTACGGCGCCTGGCAGCCGTACTACTACCGCCCGAGCATCGGCATCGGCGCGTTCTACGGCGCCGACGGACTCTACCCGTTCGGGGCCATCCCGCCGGCCTACTACGATCCGCTGCCCGGCGGGCTCTACGGCGGCCTGCGCATCACCGACGCGCCGCGAGACGCGCAGGTGTTCGCCGATGGCAACTACGTCGGCATCGTCGACGACTTCGACGGGGTGTTCCAGCACCTGAACCTCGAGCCCGGCCAGCACCGCATCGAGATTCACGCCCCGGGCTTCACCCCGATCGCCTTCGACGTCGTCGTGCAGCCCGGCCGAACCATTACCCTGCGCGCCGACGTGTACTGAGCGCGCCTGTCAAAGGGGGAGGATCGAAAGCCCCTTGGGGCCTGGTCCTTTCCGCCTTGACCCTTCCCCCTTTGTCGGTGTCGTTTTGCCCTGTTGGCCCTTTTCGCCCTTCTGACCTTTGACGCGGCCGCCCGCCTCGCATTTTCCCCCTCCATCGGCACACAATACGGCCCGGCTCTCGGGCGCGCGGCCAACCCTGCGCCCGCGCGAGCCTGGGTCGGCAACCGGGTGTGCGAGAGGGATGCAATGGCGTGTGACATCGGCGTGGTGGGGCTCGGCGTGATGGGCGGCAATCTGGCCCGCAACATCGAGAGCCGCGGCTTCGCGGTTGCGGGGTACGACCTCAGCGCAGCCAAGACCGAGGCCTTCGCTGCGGTGTCGAGTACCGCCATCGGCGCGTCGTCCGCGGCGCACCTCGCGGAGATCCTGTCGACGCCGCGCAAGGTCCTGCTGATGGTGCCCGCCGGCAAGCCGGTCGACGATGTGATTGCGCACATCGTGCCGCACCTCGAGGCCGGCGACATCATCATCGACGCCGGCAATTCGCTCTTCACGGACACCGATCGTCGCGAGGCCGCCCTGGCCGCGAAGGGTCTGCTCTATCTCGGCACCGGCGTGTCGGGCGGCGAGGAAGGCGCGCTGCGCGGTCCGGCCATCATGCCCGGCGGATCGCGGGCGGCCTGGGACGCCGTCGCGCCCATCTTCGAGGCCATCTCGGCGCGGGCCGAGGACGGCCTGCCCTGCGTGGGCCATGTCGGGCAGCGCGGTGCCGGGCACTACGTGAAGATGGTCCACAACGGCATCGAGTACGGCGACATGCAGCTCATCGCCGAGGTGTACGACGTCTTCAGCCGCGGCCTCGGCATGACGGCCGGCGAGATTGCCGACGTGTTCGCCGACTGGAATCGTGGCGAGCTGAAGTCGTACCTCGTCGAGATCACCGCCGACGTCCTCGCCCAGGGCGATCCCGAGACCGGCGGTCCGCTCGTCGACGTCATCCTCGACGAGGCCCAGCAGAAGGGCACCGGCAAGTGGATGAGCCAGAACTCGTTCGACGTCGGGGCCCCGATCCCCACGGTCAACGCCGCCGTCGAGTCGCGCCTCATCTCCGCCCTCAAGGTCGAGCGCGTCGCCGCCAGCGCGGTGCTGACGGGACCCTCGCCCACGTTCACCGGCGACCGCGCGCGGCTCATCGCCGCCGCCCGCCAGGCCCTGTACGCCAGCAAGATCACCTCGTACGCACAGGGCATGGCCCTCATGCGTCTCGCCTCGGCCGAGTACGGCTACGACATCGACCCCGGTGAAGTGGCGCGCATCTGGCGTGCCGGCTGCATCATCCGGGCCACGCTGCTCGAGGACATCCGCGCCGCCTTCGCCCGCACCCCGCAGCTGCTCAACCTGTTGACCGACCCGTTCTTCAGCGCCGCCGTCGCCGAACGGCAGCAGGGCTGGCGCGAGTTCGTGCAGACCGCCGTGGGCCTCGGCATTCCCGTGCTCGCCACCGGGGCATCGCTGGCCTACTACGACGCCTACCGCAGCGCGCGGCTGCCGGCCAACCTCACGCAGGGACAGCGCGACTACTTCGGCGCGCACACGTACCGTCGCACCGACCGCGAAGGCTCCTTCCACACGCAGTGGGGCAGCCACGCCTAGTCGCTCGGCCTCTCGCACCAACCCGTCATCTCTCGGAGAGTCATCGCAGACATGAGCAGCAACCTGAACGTCCCCGCCCAAGGCGAGCTCGATCTCCTGTCGCTCGGCGCCATCATCCACCGGCTCGACTCGGGGCGGGTGCCGTTCCGCAAGGCCCATTCGCTCGACGTCCACGTCAGCGGCGGCGAGTTCAACGTCGCGGCCAATCTGTCGGACTGCTTCGGCCTGCGGACCGGCATCGCCTCCGCGATGGTCAGGTACCCGGTGGGCGACCTGATCGCCGAGCGCGTGCGGGCGATGGGCGTGCGTCCGTTCTACAAGACCTTCGAGCACGACGGCGCGCGCGGCCCCAACATGGCCACGGTCTACAGCGACCAGGGCATGGGCATCCGCCCGCCGGTGGTGTTCTACAACCGCGCCAACGAAGCGGCGGCCCTGCTCAAGCCGGGCGACTTCGACTGGGAGGCCATCTTCGGCATCGGCGTGCGCTGGTTCCACAGCGGCGGGCTGTTCGCCTCGCTGTCCGAGACCACGGCGGAAGTGATCATCGAAGCGATGAAGGCGGCTCGCAAGGCCGGCACCATCACGTCCTTCGATCTGAACTACCGCGAGAAGCTCTGGAAGGCGCAGGGCGCGCTCGACAAGGCCCAGTCCATCTTCGCGCGCATCGTCGAGAACGTCGACGTGCTCGTCGGTAACGAAGAGGACCTGCAGAAGGCCCTCGGCGTGGCTGGCCCGGAGGCGGGCAAGGGCGCGGCGCTCGACACCTCGGCCTTCTTCGACACCATCACCCGGGTCGTCCAGCAGTATCCCGACATCAAGGTGGTCGCCACCACGCTGCGCGACGTCCACTCGACCAACCGGCACACGTGGTCGGCGGTCGCCTGGTTCAACGGCGAGCAGGTCGTCGCGCCGACGACCCAGCTCGACGTGCTCGATCGCGTCGGTGGCGGCGACGGCTTCGCGTCAGGACTCATCTACGGGTTGCTCACGGGAGAGTCGCCGGAGCAGAGCGTGCGCCTCGGCTGGGCGCATGGCGCGCTCATCACCACGTTCCCGGGCGACACCACGATGGCCACGGTGGACGACGTCAAGGCGTTCGCCAAGGGCGGATCGGCCCGCATCCAGCGCTAGGACGACGAAGCACGCGGTTGTAGCCGTCGGACTTGTCCGACGGTCGGAGGGCATCGCGGAGATCGACACGGCCGGCTCGGAGAGCCGGCCCTACCCAACCACCCCGTCACGCCTCAACCACCCGGTCACGCACCCCGCAGTGCGCGCCGCAGGTACGGCGCCGTGCGACTGCCCGCGGCCCTGGCCACGGCGGACGGCGTGCCCTGCGCCACGATCTGGCCACCCTCGGCGCCCGCCCCGGGCCCGATGTCGATGACCCAGTCGCTGTGCCCCACCACGCGCATGTCGTGCTCGACGACGATCACGGTGTTGCCGGCGTCCACCAGCCCATCGAGCTGTGTCAGCAGCTTCTCGACGTCGGCCGGGTGGAGCCCCGTCGTCGGCTCGTCGAGCACGTACAGCGTCTCGCCCCGGCTGCTGCGCTGCAGCTCCGTCGCCAGCTTGATGCGCTGCGCCTCGCCACCCGACAGCTCGGTCGCGGGCTGCCCGAGCCGCAGGTAGCCGACGCCCACCTGACGCAGGACGCCGAGCGAGCGCCGGACGGCGTCTTCGCCCTCGAAGAACTCCCAGGCGCGATCCACCGTGAGGTCGAGCACCTGGGCGATGTCGAGGTCGCGATACCGGACTTCGAGCGTCTGCGCGTTGTAGCGCGCCCCGTGGCAGGTGGGACACGGCGTGTAGACGCTCGCGAGGAACAGCAGCTCGACCATCACGAAGCCTTCGCCGGCGCAGTGCGCACAGCGGCCCTTGGCGACGTTGAACGAGAAGCGACCGGCATCATAGCGCCGTGACCGCGCCGCCTTCGTGGCGGCGAAGAGCTTGCGCACGTGGTCGAAGAGGCCGGTGTAGGTGGCGAGATTGGAGCGCGGCGTGCGACCGATCGGCTTCTGATCGACCTGCACGAGCCGGCTGATGGTCTCGATGCCCTCGGTGATGCGCCCGTGGGTCGGCGTGGGCGCCGTGCGATCGAGATCGGCGCTCTCGTCAGGCGTGGGCTCGGGCGCCTCGTGCCCGAGGTGTGCCGTGACCAGGTCGACGAGCGCCTGACCGACGAGGCTCGACTTGCCCGACCCCGAGACGCCCGTCACGGTGGTCATCACCCCGAGCGGGAAGGCGACGTCGATCTGCCGGAGGTTGTTGCGAGTGACGCCGGCCAGACGGAGCCATCGCTGGGGCGGGCGCACCGCCCGCGCAGGCTGACGACGCCCATGGGCCAGATACTGGCGGGTCGACGAGGCGTCGACCTGCTGCAGGCCCTCGGGAGGACCGCTGTAGAGCACCTGCCCGCCCTGCGTCCCTGCACCGGGCCCGACGTCCACGATCCAGTCCGCGTGGTCGATGACGTCGAGGTCATGCTCGATGACGAACAGCGAGTTGCCGGAGGCCTTGAGTCCATCGAGCGCTCGCAGCAGCGCTTCGGTGTCGGCCGGATGCAGGCCGGCAGACGGCTCGTCGAGCACGTACACGACGCCGAACAGGTTCGACCGCACCTGCGTGGCCAGCCGCAGTCGCTGCAGCTCGCCGGGCGAGAGCGTCGGCGTGCCGCGATCGAGCGACAGGTAGCCGAGTCCGAGGTCGAGCAGCACCGCGACGCGCCCCAGCAGGTCCTCGCCGATGCGCTGCGCCACGAGGGCCCGCTCGGGACGCGCCGCCGTCGGCGTGCCACGCACACGCCGGCCGTCCGCGGCCGGCCGGAGCCGGGCGGCGAGGTCGGCCAGCGGCAGGCGCGACATCTCGGCGATGTCGAGGCCGGCGAAGGTCACCGACAGCGCGTCTGGCCGCAGGCGCTTGCCCTGGCACGCCGTGCAGTCGGCGCTCACCAGGTACCGCGCCACGCGCCGCTTCATCGTCGCGCTCTCGGTGGTGGCAAACGTCTGCAGGACGTACTTGCGTGCGCCCGTGAACGTGCCCATGTAGCTGGGCGTGTCCTTGCGTTTGAGCGCGCGCCGGACCTCGGGCGGCTCGAAGCCGGCGTAGACGGGGACGGTCGGCTGCTCCTCCGTGAACAGCAGCCAGTCGCGGTCCGTGCGTGGCAGGTCGCGCCACGGCGTGTCGACGTCGTAGCCGAGCGTGACCGCGATGTCGCGCAGGTTCTGCCCGTGCCACGCGGGGGGCCAGGCCGCGATCGCCCGCTCGCGGATGGTGAGGCGATCGTCGGGCACCATCGACGCCTCGGTCGCGTCGTACACCCGCCCCAGTCCGTGGCAGCTCGGGCACGCGCCGTGCGGCGTGTTGGGCGAGAAGTGATCGGCATGCAGCATCGGCTGCCGTGCCGGATAGTCGCCCGCTCGCGAATACAGCATCCGCACCAGGTTCGACAGCGTCGTCACGCTGCCGACCGACGATCGGGTCGTGGGGGCGCCGCGCTGCTGCTGGAGCGCGACGGCGGGCGGCAGGCCCTCGATGGCGTCGACGTCGGGAACGCTGAGTTGGTGGAAGAGCCGGCGGGCGTAGGGCGAGACCGACTCGAGGTAGCGACGCTGCGCCTCCGCGTAGAGCGTGCCGAAGGCGAGCGAGGACTTCCCCGACCCCGAGACGCCCGTGAAGACCACCAGGGCGTCGCGCGGGATGTCCACGTCGACGTTCTTCAGGTTGTGCTCGCGCGCGCCGCGCACCCTGACGCGGTCACCGGGTGTCGACACGGGCGGTCGTGCGCGTCTGGCCATCCGATCACGGTGGCACCGCTCGCAGGGACGCGCAAGCCGTGCCGCCGTGTCGTCAGGACGGGCGGCGCGATTCGGCGAACACCGGCGACATCAGGCCCTTCAGCGAACGCCCGTGCGGATCCTGCCGCGCCCGCACCTCGTTGACCAGCTCGAGTGCCGACCTGTCGCACGGCGGCATCGTCATGGTCGACTCGCCGAGCGGCGTCACGCGTTGGCCCCAGCGGACGAGCAGGGCGCCGAAGGTCAGCCCGCCTCCGAAGCCTGGCATCAGCAGCAGGCTGCCTGGCGCGACACGGCCCTCGCGCAGGGCGTCGACGAGGCTGACCGGCACCGTCGCCGCGCTCATGTTGCCGTAGCGGTGGACGGTCACCATCACGCGGTCCATCCCGATGCCGGCGTACTGGGCGACGGCCTCGATGATGCGCAGGTTGGCCTGGTGGGGTACGACCAGATCGACCTGGTCGGCCGACACGCCGGCCTCGGCGAGCACGCGGGCACAGGCGCCGCTCATCCCCTGCACGGCGCGCTTGAAGATCACCGGTCCGTCGAAGTCCCAGATGGCGTCGCCCAGCGACACCTCCCGGTTGGCGTACCCGCAGCCCAGTCCGCGCACGCGCAGGCTCTGTCGCGCCTCCGCATCGCAGCCGAGCACGGTCCCGATCACGCCCTCCGCGCTGTCGGTCGCCTGCAGGACGACGGCGGCGGCGCCATCGCCGAAGAGCACCGCGATGTTGCGGTTGGTCCAGTCGATGTAGGGGCTGATCACCTCGACGCCGATGACGACGGCGGTGCGGACGACGCCGGACTGGATCATCGCGGTGGCCGTCGACAGCCCGTAGAGGAAGCTGGTGCAGGCCGTGTTGACGTCCATCGCGGCGGCGCGCGTCGCCCCGAGCGCCACCTGCACGCCGGACGCGCTGTTGGGCACCGCCTCCTCGTTCGTGCAGCCGCCATAGACGATGAGCTCGACGTCGCTGGCGTCGAGGCCGGCGCACGCCAGTGCGCGAGACGAGGCGATCGTCGCCAGCTCGATGGCCGAGAGGTGCGACACCCGGCGCTCCTTCATGCCGGTGCGCTTGGTGATCCACTCGTCGGAGGTGTCGAGGAAGGTCGACAGGTCCTCGTTGGTGAGGATGGCGGGGGGAACCGCCTCTCCCCAGCCGGTGATGGCAGCGTGGCGTGCAGGCGTCATGGCGAGGACTCTACCAGTGCGTGAGGGATCCGTCAGGCCGGCGGAACACGTTGCGGCGACCGGGCTCGGTGACCTCGCCAATCTGCGTCAGGCGCGACATGTCCGCGGTGACGCCGAGACCGGGGCGGTCGTTCGTGTAGGCCTTGCCATTGCGGAAGTCGAGGCACTCCGGCAGGTAGTCGATGGGACGCCCACCGTAGTTGTATTCGAGCATCACCGGTCCGGAGTACGTCGAGAGGCAGTTGACCAGCGCGGCGGTCGCGATGGGGCCCGTGAAGTGCGGCACGATGCCGACGGCGTGGGTCTCGCAGATGGCGGCCACCTTCATCAGCTCCGTGATGCCGCCGACGTTGGGCAGCGTCGATCGGATGAAGTCGATGTCGTGCTGTTCGACCAGGCGGTTGAAGTCCCACCGCAGCCCCCACTCCTCGCCGTGGGTCAGCGGCACGGTGGTCATCTGCCGCAGTCTGGGCAGGTCCATCAGGGCGTGCTCGTCGCGCACGGGGTCCTCGACGAAGAACGGGTCGAACGGCTCCATGACCTTGCAGACCCGGACGGCGTCGTTCAGGTCGAACCGCTGGTGCAGGTCGATGCACCAGTTACCGTCGGGCCCGACCCCGTCGCGCACGTCCCGGCAGTCCTGCTCGATGCGCCGCACGGCCGTGCGGGTGTCGAAGACGCCCCCGATCGGCACGTCGCCGGCGCCCATCCTGAAGGCCCGATACCCGGCCTCCATCGTCGCCCGCGCCCGCTCCTTCAGGCTGAGGGGGGCCGTCGCCGTGCCCGCAGGTCGCGCCCCGCCCGTGGCGTAGCACTCGCAGTAGTCGCGCGCCGTGCCACCCAGCAGTTCGTGGATGGGCAACCCGAGCGCCTTGCCCTTGATGTCCCACAACGCGAGATCGAGCGCGCCGAGCGCATGCGTCTTCTCGCGGCCCGGCGGGTAGAACCACGCGATGTAGGCCTCCTGCCAGATGGCCTCGACGTGGAAGGGGTTCTTGCCGATGAGCGTCCCCGCACATTGCTCGAGCGTGTCCTTCGCACCGCCCTCACCGATGCCGGTGATGCCGATGTCGGTCTCGACGGTCACGACCATGTTGCTCTGGTTGAAGAGCGGGTTCAGGTCGGGCGGACGGTAGATGCGGACGCGGGTGATCTTCGCCTTCGGCAGTGCCGCCACCGCCGGGCCCGGCCGCGCGGCACCAAGCAGAGGCGCGGCCGCCAGCGCCGTGAGAAATGCTCGTCGATTCATCGCCATGCCCTCCGCGTTGCGCCGCGCTGCCCGTTGCCCGGCGCGCAGACTCTCCCGGTGCCCGGTGCCCGGTGCCCGACTCCCGACCCCCGACTCCCGGTACCTGCTGTGCGGCGCGAGTATACGTGCGCGCTCGTCCCGGCGGTGTGCTCTCGAGACGACACGGTGTCCACGCCGTCGTCCTCGTGGGGGAACGACAGGGCCCGCATCCGTGAAACATCTGTGACCGCGCCGTGGCGTCTGTGGCGGCGCCCTGACACCTCCGGTGCAGGAGGCGGCACGGCTCTTGATGGATTCGGCGCGCAGGAGGTGTTCCGAATGCGTATTCCAATGCTCTTCGTGATGTTCGCGCTCGCGGCGGTGGCCGCGAGTCCTGCCGCCGCCCACCCGGCCCGTGTGCCTCATCGTCATCCGGCGGTCGTTCGACCCGTCGTGGTGGCACCGGTCGTGGTGCCGGTGCGACGCGCGCTGGTGCCTGTCGTGCCCCTGCGCCGGGCGCGCGTGGCGCCGGTGGTCGTCGCGGCGCGACCCGTCCCGCTGCGGCCGGTCCCCGTTCGGCCGGTCCTGGTCCGCCCCGCCGTCAGGCCGCGCCTGATCGTCCGCGTCTGAAGCCCCGCGGGATGGGATGCGCGTCCGGCGTGTCCCATCTCCGCGTATCCTGTGGCGCGATGTTCCTGTCCGGCGTCATCGAAGGCTTCTACGGCCCGCCCTGGACGACGGCCGAGCGCCACGCGGCCTTCGACCAGATGGCGGCATGGGGACTCGACACCTACCTGTACTGCCCGAAGGACGATCTGCACCACCGGGCGATCTGGCGCGAGCCCTACGGCGCCGCCGACGTCGCCACGATGGCGGCGCTGATCGAGGCGTGCCATGCGCGCGGTCTCCGCTTCCTGTACGGCATCGGTCCCGGCCTCGACATCCGCTACGGGGATCCTGCAGACCGTGAGGCCCTGCATGCCCGTGCCGCCCAGATGCTCACCATCGGCATCGATGGTCTGGCCGTGCTGTTCGACGACATCCCCGACCGCATCGACGAGCGAGACCTTGCCCGCTGGGGCAGCCTCGCGGGCGCGCAGGCCGATGTCGCCAACGAGCTGTTGCCCCGCGTGCGCGCCCACACGCCCGGCGCACGGGTCCTCTTCTGCCCGACGCCGTACTGCGGTCGCATGGTGGCGGCAGGCCATGGTGGCGCGGGTTACCTCGACGCCCTTGGCGCGGCGCTGCACCAGGACATCGGCGTCTTCTGGACCGGACCGGACATCGTCTCCGCCGAGATAGGCGTCGACCACATGCAGGACATCGCCCGTCGGCTTCGACGCCCGCCGATCCTCTGGGACAACCTGCACGCCAACGACTACGACGGTCGCCGCGTGCTGCTCGGGCCCTATGCCGGACGCCCGCTGGCGCTGCGCGACGAGGTCGCCGGCATCCTGACCAACCCCAACACCGAGTTCCCGCTCGACTTCATGGCCCTGCGCACGCTCTCGCTCTACCTGCGTGCCGACGGCACGTGGGATCCACGAGCCGCCTGGCTCGCGGCGTTGCGCGAGTGGCTGCCGTCCTTCGAGACCGTCGGGGGCCCGATCGAGTTCGACGACCTGGTCCTGCTGGCCGACTGCTACTACTTGCCCTGCGAGGAGGGACCTCGCGCCGAGGCGCTGCTGGCGCGTGCCCACCTGGCCCTCGCCGACACGTCGGCGTCGTGGCGCGAGCACGCCACCGCCTGCCTCGGCGAAGCCACACGCCTGCGGGATCTCTGCGGGCGCCTGGCCACGCTCAAGCAGCGCCCGCTGTTCCACGCCCTCAGCCGCCGCATCTGGGATCTGCGGGAGGAACTGGATCTGCTGGTGCGGGCCGTCGAGGCGCGGCTCGCGACGACCGACGGCACCGTCGCCTTTCGTTCCGATTTCCACCTGCCGCGGACCTATCGCGGGGGCACCGCCGCCCGGCTGCAGCGACTGCTGACGCAGCACCCGGACGGCACGTTCACGGTGCAGGTCCCATGAGCACGCCGATCATCCGACTCGCGCGCCCCGATGATCGGGCGGGCGCCTACGACGTCTGTCTCAGGACCGGCGATGCCGGCGACGATGGCGCGCCGGTGTTTCGTGAGGATCCGGATGCCCTGGGGCGCCTGTTCGTCGGCCCGTATCTCGCGTTCGAACCCGAGCTGAGTCTGGTGCTCGAAGACGACGAGGGCATCTGCGGCTACAGCCTGGCGGCCCTCGACTCGCGGCGCTTCTATGCGCGCTACGACGCGGAGTGGCGACCGGACCTCTGCGCGCGCTACCCGGATCCGCAGGGCGATCCCTCGACCTGGACGCGCGTGCAGGAGGTGTACGGCTGGTACCACCACCCGGACTACTTCTGTCCCGACCCGTACGAGCACTACCCGTCGCATCTGCACATCGACCTGCTGCCGCGCGCGCAGGGCCGAGGCCTCGGGCGACAACTCATCGCGCAGGTACTGGACCGGCTGCACGAGCGGGGCTCACCAGGCGTGCACCTCGGGATGTGGGCGCGCAACACCCGTGCCTACGCCTTCTACACCCGCCTGGGCTTCCACGAACTGGCACGCATCGGCACGCCGGAGACGGGCAGTCTCTACATGGGCACACGGCTTGATGGGAGGGACGCCTCGCCGAAGCGTCCGACAGAGGACTGATCATGACCGATACGCTCGCGCTGTTGGGCGGGACACCCGTTCGTACACGATCGTTTCCCGCGTGGCCCGTGTTCGACGCGACCGACGAGGCGCGACTGGTCGCGGCTCTGCGCAGCGGCAAGTGGGGTCGGCTCGCGGGCGACCAGGTGGCCGAGTTCGAGCAGCGCTTCGCCGCGATGCACGGCTGCCGCCACGGCATCGCCGTCGTCAATGGCACGGTCTCGTTGCGAATCGCGCTGATGGCGGCGGGACTGCAGGCCGAGGACGAGGTCATCGTCCCGACCTACACCTTCCTCTCCACCGCCACCGCCGTGGTCGAGGCCAACGCCGTGCCGGTGTTCGTCGACGTCGACCTCGACACCTTCAACATCGACCCGGCGCTCGTCGAGGCGGCGATCACGCCACGCACGAGGGCCATCATCCCGGTGCATTTCGCCGGGCAGCCGGCCGACATGGCCGCGATGCTCGCCATCGCCGAGCGCCACGGGCTGTTCGTGCTCGAGGACGCCGCGCACGCGCACGGCGCCTCGTGGCGCGACCGCCCTGCGGGATCGATCGGGCACGTCGGATCGTTCTCGTTCCAGTCGAGCAAGAACCTGACGTCGGGCGAGGGCGGCATCATCGTGACCAACGACGAGGCGCTGGCGGCGTCGTGCCGGTCGATCCACAACTGCGGGCGGGTCGAGGGCGGCATCTGGTACGAACACCACGTCATCTCGGCCAACTACCGGCTCGGCGAGTTGCAGGGCGCGCTCCTCAACAGTCAGCTCGATCGCCTCGAAGCGCAAACCACGACGCGTGATGCCAACGGGCGTCATCTCGCCGCGCGCCTGGCGGCGCTGCCGGGCCTCCACCCGCAGTCGCGCCCGGCGGACGTCACGACGCACAGTCAGCACCTGTTCATGCTGCGGCTCGATGCCGCGGCCTTCGGTGCCCCGCGCGCCGCCGTCCTCGACGCCCTCCAGGCCGAGGGCATCCCGTGCAGTGGCGGCTACGGGTTCCCGTTGCCCTCCCAGCCGCTGTTCCGGCACAAGGCCTTCGGGCCCTACCTGGCGCACGTGCGCGATCGCCTCGACTACACGCAGGTCTCGTGCCCCAACAGCGAGCTGATCTGTCGCGAGCAGGGCATCTGGTTCGATCAGTCCATGATGCTCGGCAGTCGCGCCGACATGGACGACATCGCCGACGCCATGGAGAAGGTCCACAGGCATCGCGACGCCCTCGCGGCGCGTGCGCTGCAGGCGCGCTGACCGTCGTGACGCGACTGACCGCCTTCCTCACCCGCTACGTCGTGCCGGCGCTGACGGCACTCAGCGAGAACACGTCGATGGCGGCCATCCGGGCCGGGATGGTGTCGGTGGTGCCGCTGACCATCATCGGCGGGCTGTTCCTGGTGGTGTCGTTCCTGCCGGTCCCCGGGTGGGAGGCGATGGTTGCACCTTACGCGTCACTGCTGCAGATCCCGGTGACGGCCACCTTCGGCATCCTCGGCCTGGTCGCCTGCATCTCGATTGCGCACGACCTCGGCACACGCCTCGGGCAGGAGGCGCTGGTCAGCGCGACGATGGCGGCGACGGTCTTCCTGTTGATCCAGATCGAGCCGACGGACCTCACCTTCAGGACGCCGGGGCTCGGCTCTCAGGGGTTGTTCACGGCCATCATCATTGCGCTCATCGTCGTGCGGACCCAGAAGGTGTTCACGGACCGCGGCATCGTCATCACCATGCCCGAGACGGTGCCGTCGGTGGTCTACCAGTCGTTCCTGTCGCTGGTGCCGCTGCTGTTCCTGGTGGTGGGGTTCTGGCTGGTGCGGTTCGTGGCCGGTGTCGACATCAATCAGGTGGTCCAGGCGGTGTTCGGCCCGCTGGTGTTCGCGCTGAACACCCTACCGGGCATCCTGGTCTACGCGTTCCTCGTGAGCCTGCTGTGGTCGGTCGGCATCCATGGCGACAACGCCCTCGACGCCATCGTCTCGCCGATCTTCCTGCAGTACCTCGCCGAGAACGTGGCGGCGATGACGGCGGGGCAGCCGTTGCCCTACGTGACGGCCAACGGGTTCTTCACGACCTTCGTCAACGTCGGCGGCACCGGGGCCACGCTGGCGCTGGCGTTGATCCTGGTGGGATCGCGGGACGCCGCGTTCCGGCAGGTGGGGCGGGTGTCGTTGCCGACGCAGGTGTTCCAGATCAACGAGCCGATCTTCTTCGGCCTGCCGATCGTGCTGAATCCCGTCTTCATGATGCCGTACGTGCTCAACGCGCTCGTGCTGACGACCGGCAGCTACCTGCTGATGTCGTGGGGGCTGATCGGGCGGCCGTTCATCAACGTGCCGTGGACGACCCCGCCCGTCATCGGGCACTACCTGGTGACCGGCGGCGACTGGCGGGCGGCGGTGTGGGGTGTCGTGTCGCTGTGCCTCGCGATGGCGGTGTACTACCCGTTTGCGAAGGCGGCCGAGCGGGCGCGCGTGCATCCTCCCGCGGCACCCGGATAGAATGCCGGAACGCATGGAGCAGCGCAGGAACGGCCCTCTCACGTGGCTGCGCGCCGGCCTCGCCGTCGCCACGATCTCGACGATTGCCGGGTGCAGTGTGCCCGGGCCGACCGTGCCGGACCTTCCCGAGCGCGTCGACTTCGCGCTGCACGTCCGGCCCATCCTGTCGGATCGCTGCTTCAAGTGCCACGGCCCGGACGGAGCCGCCCGCAAGAGCGACCTGCGGCTCGACCAGCAGGACGTCGTCTTCGCGACGCTGGCCTCTGGCAGCACGGCGGTGGTGCCTGGGCGGCCCCGCAGCAGCGAGCTCGTCCGTCGCATCCTGAGCGACGACCCGGCGCTGGTGATGCCGACGCCCGACTCCCACCTCACGCTGAGCGACTACGAGAAGGCCGTGCTGGTGCGCTGGATCGACCAGGGCGCCGAGTGGAAGCCGCACTGGGCCTTCACCGCCCCTGCCATGCCCGAGGTGCCGACGGTGCCCTCGCACGGCACCGTCCGCAATCCGATCGACACCTTCGTCCTGGCGCGCCTGAAGACGCGCGGGCTCGCGCCGCGGCCCGAAGCCTCGAAGGACGTGCTCATCCGCCGGGTGTCGCTGGCGCTCACGGGCCTGCCCCCGACGCCGGCCGAGGTCGCCGCGTTCGTCGCCGACTCCTCGTCCGACGCCTACGAGAGGCTCGTCGATCGCCTGCTCGCCTCGCCCGCCTATGGCGAGCGCATGGCCGCCGACTGGCTCGACATCGCCCGCTTCGCCGACACGCACGGCTATCAGGACGACGTGCCGCGGGACATGTCGCCGTGGCGCGACTGGGTCATCGCGGCCTTCAACCGCAACATGCCGGTGGATCAGTTCATCACCTGGCAGATCGCGGGCGACCTGCTGCCCAACGCGACGCGCGAGCAGCGCCTCGCCACCGCCTTCAACCGCCACCACATGCAGAGCCAGGAAGGCGGCATCGTCCCCGAAGAGTATCGGGTCGAGTACGTCGCCGACCGCGTGCAGACGCTGGGGCGGGCCTTCCTCGGGGTCACGCTCGAGTGCGCCCGCTGCCACGACCACAAGTACGACCCGATCCGGCAGAAGGAGTACTTCCAGCTCTACGCCTTCTTCAACAGCATCAACGAGGCCGGGCAGGCCCCCTACTCGGGGATGGCGAGTCCGACCGAGATCCTGCCGTCGGCCGAGGCCGAGGCGCGCCTCGCCACGCTGCGCACCGAGCGTGAGGCACTCGAGAAGGCCGTCGCCCACGACGCTGCCGACTACGACGCCGGCTTTGAGGCCTGGCTGCGGGCCCCGCGCCGCACCGAGGCGTTGCCGGCCACGGACGGGCTCGTGGTGCACCTGCCGCTCGAGGACATGCGTGCCGGCAGCATCCGCGTCACCACCAAGGACAAGGGCACGATGACGGTACCTGCCCAGGTGTTCGCCAACCTGGGCAGCGTGCGCGGCCCCGCTTACCTCGGGGGCGATCAGGATCGCGCGCCGGAAACCGTACCGGGCCGGCTCGGCAACGCGCAGCGGCTGCGCGGTGATGCCGAGATCAAGGCGCCGGACGAGGCGGCCTTCTTCGATCGCCACCAGCCGTTCTCGCTGGCCACCTGGATGCGGATCGACACGAAGGGCACGGCCGGTCCGCTGATCGCCCGGTCGGGCAGCTTCGCCAACGGCTATCGCGGCTACCTCGTGAAGGTCGAGGCCGACGGCACGCTGACCGCGGCCCTGCACCACGTGGCGCCCGACGACTCGATCGAGATCCGCACCACCGACGCCATCGCGCCCGGCGAGTGGCGGCACCTGTCGCTGACCTACGACGGGTCGAGCCGCGCGCCAGGCCTGCGCCTGTTCCTGGACGGCCGCCCGCTCGCCACCCGCACCATCGTCGACAACCTGAAGCGCAGCCTCATCACCAGCGGCATCGAGGGTCGACAGATGTCGGGCGCACCGCTCGGCCTGCGGCTCGGCAGCATCGGCGAGCTGAGCAAGGAGTCGCTGCGCGACGTCTCGGTGGACGATTTCCGCGCCTATGCCCGCCAGTTGAGCGACCTCGAAGTGGCGTCGCTCGCCAGCGGCACCAACGCGCTGCAGGCCCTCATCGCGCGCGACCCCGCGCAGCGCTCCGCGGCCGACCGCGCCCTGTTGCGGCAGCACTACGTCCTGCGCGCCGACACCACGTTCCGCACGCGCCTGGCGACGCTCACCACGCTGCGCGGCGAAGAGAACACGCTGCTCACCGCCCAGCCCAGCGTGATGACGATGCGCGAACTGCCGTCGCCGCGGCCCACGTTCATCCTCGCGCGCGGCGCCTACGATGCGCCCACCGATCCCGTCACGCCAGGCACGCCGACCGCCATCCTGCCGTTTGCCAAGGGGCTGCCCAACAATCGCCTCGGGCTCGCCACCTGGCTGCTCGATCCGGCCAATCCGCTGCCGGCGCGGGTGTTCGTCAACCGCTACTGGGCGATGGCCTTCGGGCGAGGTCTGGTGCCGACGGCCGAGGACTTCGGCAGTCAGGGCCAGATGCCCAGCCATCCCGAGTTGCTCGACTGGCTGGCGACGACGTTCGTGACGTCGGGGTGGAACGCCAAGGCGCTGCAGAAGCTGATCGTGACCTCGGCCACGTACCGGCAGTCGTCGCTGGCCGATGCCGAGACCCGCGCCACCGACCCCGACAACGTCTGGCTCGCCCGCGGTCCAGCCTTCAGGATGCCGCTCGAGCAGGTGCGCGACAGCGCCCTCGCGGCCAGTGGCCTGCTCGTGCGCCGCATCGGTGGCCCGAGCGTGTACCCGTATCAGCCGGCGGGGCTCTGGGAGTCACTGGCGGCGGGCGCGAAGTATCCCCAGTCGACCGGTGAGGGGCTGTACCGCCGCAGCTTGTACACGGCGTGGAAGCGCGCGGCCCCGCCGCCGTCGGCCATCGGCTTCGATGCCTCCGAGCGTCTGACCTGCATCGTCACGCGGCAGCGGACCAACACGCCGCAGCAGGCGCTGATCCTGCTCAACGACCCGCAGTTCGTCGAGAGCGCGCGCGTGCTGGCCGAGCAGGTGATGCGCGGGGAGACGACGCCGGCTGGGCGCGTGACGCAGGCCTTCCGGCGCGTGATCACGCGGGCGCCGTCGGCCTCCGAGGTGACGCACCTCTCCAGGCTGTTCGAGACGACGCGGGCACGGTTCGCGGCGTCGCCCGCTTCGGCGGTCGCGTTGCTCGGCACCGGCGAGCACCCGCGCGACGCGGCACTGGACCCCACCGACCTGGCCGCGTGGACGGTGGTGACCAGCACCATCATGAATCTCGACGAAGCCGTCTTCACGCGCTGAGGGTGGGGGTGACGGCCCGCTCGGAGAGCGGGCCTACCCAGGCGCGGGGAGCGCTACACGCGTGGAGGATCCGTCTCGCGGGCGAAGTGGCGGTGCGCGGCCAGGGCTGCCATGAAGGCCTGCCCCGCGTCCGCCGCGTCGGCGCCTGGCGCGCTGACGAGGCCGGGGTCGGCCTCACCGGACGGCAAGGTCGTCGGCACGCCGGCCTTCGACAGCAGCGTCTCTCCCGCTCCGAACACCAGCATCGGCTTGCAGTGGCGGTACTGGTCCTTCACGAACTCCATCACCCGCCCATCCATTGCGAGCTGTTCGATGGCTGATGCCCCATCGGGAATGACCACGGCGTCGAACAGCACCGACGGCATCGCCTCCACGGTGACGTCCACCTCGATCTCCCCACTGGTGGTCTGCACCGCGCCGAGGCGTGACCCGACCCAGCGCGGCAGTGCGCCGGCCGACAGCAGGGCGTCTGACACGATCGTCAGCGCCTCGCCATCGACCCCATCGGCCACGAGCATCGCCACGCGGCGCGCCTGCACGCCGCCGTGGCCAGGACGCGCCCGCAGCGACAGCGCCGGCGAGTGCGTCACCTCGGGCGTGATGTCCTGTTCGAGGACCTTCGGCATCGGCGCCGGCAGCTGCCGCATGCCGAGGCCGGTGGCCACGGCCTGGGCCATCTCGCGGTCGACGTGCAACAGGCCCGACACCATGCGCTCGCGCACCGCCGGCACCTGCACCCGCGACAACTCGAACCGGAACGCGTTGATGATGTGCTGCTGCTCGGTCGGCGTCTGGCTGTGGAAGAACAGCCGGGCCTGCGTGTAGTGGTCGGCGAACCGCTCCGGCTTGCCGCGCACCGTGTGCGCCGCCGGCTCGATCGGCGCGGCGTAGGGCACGAAGCCCTTCGCTCCGGCCTGGAACGGGCACCCGCCGCCGAGCGAGTTGGGCTCGTACGACACCCGGCCGCGATTGATCGTCTGCCGGTGCATGCCGTCGCGCTGGTTGTTGTGCACCTGCGCGATCGGCGTGTTGATGGGGATCTCGTGGAAGTTCGGCCCGCCCAGCCGCGAGATCTGCGTGTCCACGTACGAGTGGATGCGACCGGCCAGCAACGGGTCGTTGCTGAAGTCGATGCCCGGCACCACGTGCGCCGTGCAGAACGCCACCTGCTCGGTCTCGGCGAAGAAGTTGTCCGGGTTGCGATTGAGCACGAGCTTGCCCACGGGCCGGATCGGCACCAGCTCCTCCGGGACGATCTTGGTCGCGTCGAGCACGTCGAACGTGAACGACTCGGCCTGCGCCTCGGTGAAGATCTGCAGCCCGAGCTCGTACTCGGGGAACGCGCCAGCCTCGATGGCCTCCCACAGGTCGCGGCGATGGAAGTCGGGGTCTGCGCCCGAGATCTTCACCGCCTCGTCCCACACCAGCGAGTGCGTGCCGGCCGTCGGCGTCCAGTGGAACTTGACGAAGTGCGACTCACCTGCGGCATTGACCAGTCGGAACGTGTGGACCCCGAAGCCCTGCATCGTGCGGTAGCTGCGCGGGATGGCCCGGTCGGACATCGCCCACATCAGCATGTGGGTGATCTCGGGCATCAGGGACGCGAAGTCCCAGAACGTGTCGTGGGCGCTGCCCGCCTGCGGCATCGCATGGTGGGGCTCGGGCTTGGCGGCATGCACCAGGTCGGGGAACTTCATCGCGTCCTGGATGAAGAACACCGGCATGTTGTTGCCGACGAGGTCCCAGTTGCCGTCCTGCGTGTAGAACTTCACCGCGAAGCCGCGGACGTCGCGCGCCGTGTCGGTGGAGCCGCGTTCACCGAGCACGGTCGAGAAGCGCACGAAGACCGGCGTCTGCCGGCCGGCCTCGGAGAACAGGTCGGCCCGGGTGAACTCGGCCAGCGACTCGTAGCACTCGAAGACGCCGTGGGCCGCCGACCCGCGTGCATGGACGATGCGCTCGGGAATGCGCTCGTGATCGAAGTGCGTGATCTTCTCGCGGAGGATGAAGTCCTCGAGCAGCGTCGGCCCGCGCAGCCCGGCCTTGAGCGAGTTCTGGTTGTCGCCAACCGGCACGCCCTGGCTGGTCGTCAGCGTGCGTGCCGTCGAGTCGGCGCGCACGCGGTCGAGCGTCGTGTTCGTCTTGTTGACGCCGATCACCGGTGAGCCGCTGCCGACCTTCTCCGACGTCTGCGACTCCTGCACGGTGCTGGCGCCGACGATCGGGTCGCCAGGCTCGACGGCCTGGCCCATCGGGGGCGCCGTCGTCGTCGCCGGGTCGTACTCGGCCGCCTTGCTGGCGTTGAACGGCATGCGGGCCGCCAGCTGCTGTGTGCCGGCGAACTTCGCCGTCAGATCATCGCGCCAGTCATGCGCTGGAGGCGGCGTGGCGCGGCCCGACACGGTGGCACGGCTGTTGGGATCGACGGGGCGGACGTGTTCGGGTTTGGGACGACGTGTATTGGGCATCGACGTTCAACGCTCGGGAAACGAAGGGACCGGCGGGTGGACGTCGATGAAGGAGCAATGCGGGTGCCAGACCTCAGGGCTTCAGGTGCGCGTCCAGGACGTCGCGGACCTTGCGGGCCAGCGCGCCTGGTGTGAACGGCTTCTGCAGGAAGGCGTCGGTGGCCGCCTCCAGGCCATGCCGCACCACGGCATCGTCGGTGTAGCCGCTCATGTAGAGCACGCGCATGTCGGGGTAGCGCTTGCGCAGCGCATCGGCGAGCTGGCGCCCGCCGGTGCCCGGCATGACCACGTCGGTGAGCAGCAGCGCAACCGTCGACAGGGACTCGTGCGGCAGGGCCAGCGCCGTCGCGGCCGAGTTCGCCTCGTGCACGACGTAGCCCTGCATCTCGAGGGCGAGCTTCGTGAACCGGCGCACCGCGTCCTCGTCCTCGACGACGAGCAGCGTCTCGTGCCCGTCGGGCGTCGCCTGCAGGCCGTCGGCCGGGGCCGCCGCGGGCTCGCGCTCGACGGCGGGGAACAGCACGTGAAAGGCCGTCCCGCGCCCGACGTCGCTGTCCACGGTGATCGTGCCGCCGGCCTGCTTGACGATCCCGTAGACCGTCGCGAGGCCGAGGCCCGTGCCCTTGCCGACACCCTTGGTGGTGAAGAAGGGCTCGAACAGGTGCGACTTGACCTCCGCCGACATGCCGGCGCCGCTGTCCGAGACCGTCAGTCGCACATACCAGCCCGACGGTACGTCGGCCGACTCGGTCGACTGGGTGCTCGGCACCAGGGCGACCCCCGTCGACACCTCGAGCAGTCCGCCCGTCGGCATGGCGTCGCGGGCGTTGACGACGAGGTTCATCACGACCTGCTCGAGCTGCCCGGGGTCGACGCGGATCTTCGGCAGATCGGGGGCCAGGGCGACCTCGAGCCGGATGTCCTCGCCAATCAGGCGCCGCAGCAGGCGAATCGACGCCTCGGCCGTCGCGTTGAGATCCAGCACCTTCGGCTCGACGATGGCCTTGCGGCTGAAGGCGAGCAACTGCGCCGTCAGCGCAGCGGCGCGGTCGCCGGCCTCACGCACCGACAGCAGCGCGTCCCGCTCCGGCGCCTCGGACGACATCTGGCCGAGCAGGAGCGTCGTGTAGCCGTTGATCACCGTCAGCAGGTTGTTGAAGTCGTGGGCGACGCCACCGGCCAGCTGACCCACGGCCTCCATCTTCTGAGCCTGCCGGATCTGATCCCGAAGCCGCTTCTCCTCGGTGATGTCGCGGATGAAGCCGTACATCGACCGTTGCTCGACGATCGGGATCACGTTCCACGAGAACCACCGGTAGCGCCCGTCGCTGGTGCGGTAGCGGTTCTCGAAGCCGTAGACCACCTCGCCGCGCAGCAGGCGCTCGCCGACCGCCAGCGTCGCCGGGATGTCCTCCGGATGGACGAACTCGATCCAGGGGCGCGACTGGAGTTCCTCTGCCGTCCAGCCGAGCCGCTGCGTCCACGCCGGATTGAGCTGGTGCAGGTACCCGTCGAACCCGGCGATGCACACCGGGTCGGGCGAGTTGTTCCACAGATAGTCGCGTTCCTCGAGGGCGGCCAGGCGCTCCGTGATGTCGGTCGAGATGCCGCAGATGGCGTACGCTGCGCCGTCGCGGTCGAAGAGCGGGAACCGCATCGACAGGTACGACACGACGCGCCCGTCGGGGAGTTGGCCGCGTTCCTCGACCTGATGGGGACGCAGCGTCTCGAGCACGACGGCGTCGTTGCGTTCGAAGTCGGTGGCCAGTGCGTCCGGCAGCAACTCCCGGGCGGTGTGACCGATCCACTGCGCCGCGGGAATGCCGATCACTTCGACGAGTCGCTGGTTGACGAACTGGTAGCGGCCGGAGAGATCCTTGAGATAGACGATGGCCGGCGAGGCGTCGAGAACGTCGCGGAACCGCGCCTCGCTGGCGCGCAGGCCCTCCTCGGCGAGGTGGTGCTCGAGGGCGACCCGGATGAGATGGGCGGCGCCTGCCACGCGCTGGCCGCCGCCTGACGCGCCTGGATCGGGTGCGGCACTCACCCCGCCCGACAGCAGCGCGAACGCCTGGGGGTCCGGGGGACCGGGTTGGCGCCGATAGACGGCGAAGGTCCCCAGCACCTTGCCTCGCGGCACGCCAGCGACGTGCCCGCTCGCGAGAATCGGCACCGAGAGGCACGAACGCAGGCCGTGCGCCAGTGCCGCCGCCTTGTAGACCTGCCAGACCTCCGAGGTCTCGATGTCGTCGGCGACGACGGTCTCGCCGAAGTGGGCCGCGGCGCCACACGAGCCGTTCAGCGGTCCGACGGGCGCCCCGTCGATATCCTCGTTGTACGCCGCCGGCAGCGACGGCGCGGCCCCGAGGCGCAGACGCCCCGCCGCATCGACGAGCAGCACCGAGCAGAGCGAATGCTGCAACTGCTCTTCGACCAGCGTCACGACCTCGGACAGGATCGTCGTCAGCGGCGTGCCCTGGGCGATCATCTCGAGCACGCGATTGTGTCGGACCAGCGCGTTCTCGCTGCTCGTGCGCTCCGTGACATCGATGGAGATGCCGGTCAGGCGCGTCGGCGTGCCATCGGCGCGGCGATCGAGGTGCCCCCACTCCTGGAGCCATCGGTACGATCCATCGGCGCGCAGCACCCGGTAGAGGTTCCGGTATTCGTCGCCGCCGCCGTCGAGGCAGGCTGCGACCCCGCTCTGGAAGAGGTCCCGGTCGTCCGGATGCACGCGGGCCACCACGTCGGCCACGCTCTCGGGGGCGCCGACGTTGGCCGGCAACGCCGGCTCCTTGCTGTAGTAGCGCACCACCCGATCGGTCTCGGCGTCCCAGGTGAAGGCCGCGGCCCCGGCGGCTTCGAGCACGATGCGCAGGCGTGCTTCGCTCTCGCGCATCTCCTGGTCGGCCTGCTTGCGTGCGGTGATGTCCTGGTCGGTGCCCTCGACGCCGGTGACGGCGCCGGAGTCGTCACGAATCACGCTGGCGCGGCTGTGAATCCACAGGGTGCGGCCGTCGGGGCGCACCATGCGGAAGTCCTCCGCGTAGCCCTCCCCGCCACGCCTGATGGTCTCCACGCGGGCGATGGCCCGCGGGCGATCGTCGGGGTGCAGGATGCGGAGGAAGGCCTCGAAACTGGGCGTGGTCGAGCGATCGACGCCGAACAGCTCGTAGATCAGGTCCGACCACCAGACCTCGCCGGTCTCCGGCGTCCACGTCCAGCTGCCGATGCGCGCCGCCCGCTGCGCCAGGTTCAGGCGGGCTTCACTCCGGCGCAGCGCGTCCAGGGTGGCGCGTCGTTCGGCGACCTCCGCGGCTTCCGCGTGCGTGGAGGCCGAGATGTCCTGGGCGATGCCGAAGACGCCGACGATCGTGCCGTCGGGGCCGGGCACCGGACGCACGCTGGCATCGAGCCAGATGCGCGATCCGTCCTTGCGGTAGTCCTCGCACTCGCCGTGCCACTCGGCGCCCGCCAACACCGCCGCGATCTGCGCCGTGACGTCGTCTCGCACGTCGGCGGGGAGGCGCGCCACCAGCGGCCGGCCGACCATCTCCTCGGCCGTCCAGCCGAACACGCGCGTCGCCCCGTCGTTCCAGTAGGTGACGCGGCCCTCGGCATCGGTCACGACGAGGGCGTCCCGGATGGCGGGAATCAGCAGCGCGGCAAGCGCGACTGCCTGGTCCGGCAACGGAGGCGTGCCCGGAAGGCCCATGGTCGTGATGCCGAGTATAGTCGCGCGCATGCCTGCCCGCGTTCCAGTCACCCGTCGGCGCTTCATCGACACCCTGGCAAGCGTTCCCGCGGCCGCCGCCCTCGGCACGCCGGCCCTCGCGGCCGGTCACGTGGCTCCGCAGGCCGTGGCGCCACCAGCGGCATCGGCCGCCCCGCGCGACCTGCCACGCAGCGTGCTGGCCGCACAGGCCGATCTCGGCTCGAACTTCGAGATCGTGCGCAGCCTGGACCCCGGGGCGGTGTACCCCGGCTCCTTCCTGTCCGGACGCTTCGACTCGCTCGAGGCCTTCACCACGCACGGCCGCGCTGCCATCCTGGACGCCTACGGCTACCGGCCTGAGCCGGTCGCGCCGGCCGCCGAGGTCGTCGACCGCCACGAGGGCCCCGACTTCATCCGCGAGAAGGTCGTGTTCTCCACGACGTCACGCTTCCGGGTCCCGGCATATGTCCACATCCCGAAGGGTCTGACCGGCCGCGCCCCCGCCATCGTCGACCTGCATTCGCACGGCGGGATGTTCCTCTTCGGCAAGGAGAAGGTCATCGACTTCGGGCGCAATCACCCCGCGATGACGACGTATCACGCGGGCAACTACGAGAGCCGCCCGACGGCCACGGCGCTGGTCCGACGCGGCTACGTCGTCATCACGATCGACGCGTTCATGTTCGGTGAACGGCGTGTGCTGATGGATGCCGATCTGGCCAGCGGCTGGGAGCGGTCGGCCTACAGCGTCGAGGACGTGACGAGACTCAACCGCATCTGCCAAAGCAAGGAGTCCACGCTGGCCAAGACGCTGACGGTGCTCGGCATGAGCTGGCCAGGCCTCGTGGCCTGGGACGACATGCGCACCGTGGACTACCTGATCTCGAGGCCGGAGGTCGATCCGGCCCGCATCGGCTGTGTCGGCGTCTCGTTCGGTGGATGGCGGTCGCTGTTCCTGTCGGCGCTGGACACGCGCATCGCCGCCGGCTGCGTCGTCGGCTTCATGTCGACCATCCGATCGATGCTGCGCCGGCACGTGGACACGCACTCGTGGGTCCACTTCGTCCCGGGGTTGCACCGCCACCTCGACCTGCCGGATGTCGTCAGCCTCAACGCGCCGCGTCCACTCCTCGTGCAGCAGTGCAGACGCGACGGCCTGTTCCCGCTGGACGGCATGCAGGCGGCGGTGAAGACGATCAGCGACGTCTACGCCCGGGCGGGCATCGCCGACCGGTTCACGAGCCGCTTCTACGACGTGCCGCACGAGTTCAACGTGCAGATGCAGGAGGACGCCTTCGCGTGGTTCGACGCCCGTCTGAAGGCCGGCTAGACGGATGAACCCAGCGACGCGCTACGTCGCGTCCAGGGCGGAGGAGTGCCACTGCTCGCCACAGCGCAGGACGTCGCCGCGCTGCCCGAGGGCCGCGCAGGCCGCGACGAACGTCGCCGGGTCCGCGGTGTTGAAGGTGAACATCTCGTAGTGGCAGGGAATGACGACGCGGGCCCCGATGTCACGTCCGAGCGTGGCGGCCTCGACGGCATCGAGATTGCCGGCGACGCGCCGCTCCGGGGCGCGCCCGTTGATCGGCAGCACGGCCACGTCGATGGCATGCGGACGCAGCAGGTCGGCCATGCCGTCGAAGCGCACCGTGTCGCCACTGTGGTACAGCGTCCACGCGCCACACCGCACGATGAAGCCGGCGTATTCGGGCGCCAGCGCCTCGTGCGCCGCAGGGACCGCCTCGATGCGGAACGGGCCCTGCTCGGTTGCCTGCCCCATTGCGAGTCCGACGGGCGTCGCCGGGTCGATGGCGAGCCGACTGGCGACGAACGCGCGGTTGGCCTCGGCAATCACCAGCGTGAGGCCAGAATTGGCGTGGAGGAGCGGTCTCAGGGTCTCGGCATCGAGGTGGTCGGTGTGGTTGTGGCTCGAGGTCACCACGTCGATGAAGTCGAGCCGGGCCGGGTCGATGACGCGCTCGGTCATGCGGACATGTGGCGTGTCGGTGTTCGCGTACTTGACCGTGAGCGAGTCGGACAGATACGGGTCGAGCAGCAGATGGGCGCCGTCGAACTGCACCAGGACGCCGCTCTGGCCCAACCACCACAGGCGCAGGTGGCCGTCGCGGACGTCGGCGGCGCCGATGTCCAGCAGGAGGTCGTCGTCCTTCTGCACGGGGACGATCACGGCAGGCCCAGCTCCGCGCGCACACGACGCACGCCCTCGACCATGTTGGCCAGCTTGGGCCGTGCCGCCCACCGCGCCGTCTGACTGAGGCCGCAGTCGGGCGCGAAGGCCAGGCGTTCGGGCGGGGCGAACGTGAGACAGCGGCGGACGCGTGCCGCGACGTCCTCGGGCGTCTCGATGTAGTAGCTCTTGACGTCGATGATGCCCACCGCGACGTCCATGCGCCGGGCAATCGTGCCGATGATGTCGAGCTCGGCGAACTCCCGACTCGCCATCTCGACGTGCAGTTGGTCGACGTGCGCCTCGAGGAACGCCGGGAAGAGACAGGCGTAGCTGCGCGGCGCCACGGCCCGTCCCTTGAAGTTGCCGAAGCACAGGTGGGTCGACAGGCGCACGCGCCCGTGTACCGACGCCACCGTGTCGTTGAACAGCGCGACGAAGCGTGTGGGGTCTTCGCGGTGCGCATAGCAGCTCATCGACGGCTCGTCGAGGCAGATCTCCTCGCACCCTGCGGCGGCCAGTGCGGCCAGTTCGTCGCGCACGATGGGCACCAGGGCCTCGGCCACGGCCCAGCGATCGCGATAGCGCCCACCTGGCACGAGCCGCCCACTCAACGTGTACGGGCCAGGCACGCTCGCCTTCAGCCTGACGCCCGCTGGCGCCAGTCGGGTGAGGCGCCTGAAGTCGGCCACGGTGCCGAGTCCGCGCGGCGCGGCCAGGTCGCCGACCACGGCGTGCTTGCCCCGCTGGTCGTGCCCGGGCGGGCCGAACCGTCGTCGCGAGGGCGGCTCCGGGGCCAGGCCCTCGAGGAATCCGTAGAACGACAGGTTGAAGTCGAGCCGGGTCTGCTCGCCGTCGCTGATGGCGTCGAGGCCGGCGTCGACCTGGTCCTTCACCGCGATGGCCACGGCATCGTCCAGCATCTCGGCGATGTCGTCGGATCCGAACGCATCGAGGTGCCCGGTCGCGAACTCGAGCCAGGCCGGGAACGGGTAGCTGCCGATGACGGTCGTGCGCAGCGGCGTGGACATGCCCCGTAGTGTAGAAGCCTTTGACGTCGGTGGATCCCTGCTCCACACTGACGCGCATGCCAACGGGGCGCCTTGCCGGCGCGTCGATCGTGATCGTCGGCGGCACGTCCGGCATGGGGCTCTCGGCCGCGCTGGCCTGCGTGCGCGAAGGCGCACACGTCACCATCGCCGGACGAGACGACGACCACGCGGCGTCGGCGACGGCGCAACTCGGCGAGACGGTGCCCTGCGTGCGTGGCGACGCGGCCGCGCCGGATCTGGCGTCCAGGGTCCTGCGCGCGGCCGTCGATCGCGTCGGTCGCGTCGACGGCGTCTTTCACGTGGCCGGTGGCAGCGGGCGGCGGTTCGGCGACGGTCCGCTCGATCAGATCACCGACGAGGGGTGGCAGCAGACGCTGGCGCTGAATCTCACGGCGCTCTTCCACACCAACCGCGCCGCCGCGCAGTACTTCCTTGGCGCCGGGCACGGCGGATCCGTCGTCAACATGGCCTCAGTGCTCGCCTACGCGCCCGCTCCGCTGCACTTCGCCACGCATGCCTACGCCGCGGCCAAGGCCGGCGTCATCGGCCTGACCACCAGCTGTGCCGCCTACTACGCGCCGCACGACATCAGGTTCAACGTCATCGCCCCGGCGCTCGTCGACACGCCGATGGCCCGCCGCGCCGCCGCCGATCCGACCATCACCTCCTACATCGGGCACAAGCAGCCGCTCGATGGCGGCCGTCTCGGCCGGCCCGAGGACGTCGACGGCGCGGTCGTGTACCTGCTCTCGACGGAGTCGCGCTTCGTGACCGGGCAGGTCCTCGCGGTCGACGGCGGCTGGGGTGTCAGCGCATGATCGGCCCGGCCATCGGCATCGACATCGGCGGCACCTTCACGAAGTTCGTCGCCCTCGACGAGGACGGCCGTGTGTTGCACCGCTGCCGCATCCCGACCGACGACACGGCGGCGAGTCAGTTGCCCGAGGATGTCCGCCGCGAGATCGATGCGATGGAGGTGCGACTCGGCGTCGCGTCGGCCATCGGCCTCGCATGCCCGGGCCTCGTGCGGCCCGAGGGCGACGCCGTCCACTGGATGAAGGGGCGCCTCGACGTCCTCGAGGGCCTCGACTGGACGCAGGCGCTCGACCGGCCCGATCCGGTGCGCGTGATCAACGACGCCCAGGCCGCGCTGGCCGGCGAATGCGCCATCGGCGCCGGACGCGGGTGTCGCGATGTCGTGATGCTCACCATCGGGACCGGCGTCGGCGGCGCCATCATGTGCGATGGCCGTCTGCTCCGTGGCCACGTCGGACGCGCCGGCCACCTGGGACACATCACCGTGCAGGCCCCCGGGCCGAAGGACATCGTCAACACACCGGGCAGTCTGGAGGATGCCATCGGCAACTGCACGGTCGCCGCCCGAAGCTTGGGGCGTTTCACCAGCACCGCCGATCTGGTGGCTGCGCACCTGGCCGGCGACGAAGCCGCCACGCGGGTCTGGGAGACCAGCGTCATGCTCCTCGGGGCCGGCATCGCCTCCATCGTCAACGCGGTCGATCCCTCGCGGGTGATTCTCGGCGGCGGCATCGCCTCGCACGCGGGCGAGGCCCTGCTGCGTCCGCTGCGGCAGTGGATGGACGAATACGAGTGGCGCCCGTGCGGGACGGGCGTCGAGATCGTGATCGCCGAGCTCGGCGAGGACGCGGGCGCCCTCGGCGCCGCGGTGCACGCACGGGAGCACAAGGCATGACGCCGTCCGCGCAGTACCTTCTGGCCTGCGAGGGCCTCGTCGATGTCGTTCGCCGTCAGCAGGCGTCGATCGCCACGGCGGCCGACTGGTTCGCCCGCACCATCCTGGCCGGGCGCATGGTGCACGTCTTCGGCTCCGGACACAGCCGCATCATGGTCGAGGAGATGTGGCCGCGGTACGGCTCCTTCCCCGGCTTCAACCCGATCGTCGAGCTCTCGCTGACGTTCCACAACCCGGTGGTCGGCGCCAACGGGCAGCGTCAGGCGATGTTCCTGGAGAACGTCTCCGGACTGGCGGCGCGCATCCTGCGCAACTTCGCGCTGGCCCCGGAGGACACGGCGCTCGTCATCAGCTCGAGCGGTTGCAACGTCGTGCCGATCGAGATGGCCGAGGAGTTCCGTCGGCGTGGCGTGCGCGTGGTGTCGATCATCAGCCGCGCCCACAGCGAAGCGAGCACGAGTCGACGCCCCGACGGACGGAAGCTGCAGGACTTCTCCGACCTGGTGCTCGACACCGGTGCGCCGATCGGCGACGCCATGGTGCAGGTCGCCGACCTCGACACGCCGGTGGCACCAGGCTCGACGGTCGGCGGGTGTCTACTGGTGAACTGCCTGAAGGCCGAGGTCGCGCACCGGCTGCACGAGGCCGGGCAGCCGCTGCGCGTGCTGACGGCCAGCGCGCTCGTGGGCGGAGATCGGGCGACCGACCTGTTCGAGTCGGCGTACGACGAGCATGCCCACCGGCTGGCGAAGCTGTTCGCCACCGTGGGGCCGACCGGGTGACTCAGGCGTCGAGGACGTCGCGCACCTTGCGCGCGAGGACCATGGGCGTGAACGGCTTCTGCAGGAAGGCGTCGGTGGCCGTCTCGACGCCGCGTCGCAGCACCGCATCGTCGGTGTAGCCGCTCATGTAGAGGACCCGCAGGCCCGGGCGCCCCGCTCGCAACGTGCTCGCGAGCTGGTGCCCGCTCACACCCGGCATCACGACATCCGTGATCAGCAGATCGATGTGCTCGCTCGACGACTGCGCGAACGCCTCGGCGGCCCTCGGCGAGGCCGCCTCGTGCACCGTGTAGCCCTGCGCCTGCAGCACCAGCCGGGTCAGCTGACGCACGCCGGGCTCGTCCTCGACGACGAGCAGGGTCTCCTGGCCACGCGGCGCAGGCAGGGCGGCGGCGCCGCTCTGCGCGACGACGTCCGCATGCTCGACGGCCGGCAGCAGCACGTGGAACGACGTGCCGGCGTCGACCGCGCTGTTCACGGCCACGGTGCCACCCGCCTGACCGACGATGCCGTAGACGGTGGCGAGCCCGAGCCCCGTGCCCTGGCCGACGCCCTTGGTGGTGTAGAACGGCTCGAAGATGTGCGCCTTGACGGCATCCGGCATGCCGGCGCCCGTGTCGGCCACGGTCAGGCGCACGTAAGTGCCGGCCGGCACCTCCGCCACGGTGCCGCGCCCGCCCCCCGCCAGCACGTGGGACGACGTCGCGATGCGCAGCACGCCGCCCGTGGGCATGGCATCGCGGGCGTTGACCACGAGGTTGACCAGCACCTGATCGAGCTGACTGGGATCGATCCGCACCGGCGGCAGTGACGACGCGAGGTCGGTGATGAGGCGGATGTCCTCGCCGATGAGCGGACCGAGCATGCGCGTGGCGTTCATCGCCACCGTGTTGATGTCGAGGATTCTCGGCTCGACCATCGCCTTGCGGCCGAACGCGAGCAGCTGGGCCGTCAGTGCGGCCGCGCGGTCGCCGGCATCATGGATGGCCTGCAGCGGCTCGCGCTGGGCCTCCTGCACCGTCGGCGCGCCCAGCAGCAGGAGGGCATGGCCGTTGATGATCGTCAGCAGGTTGTTGAAGTTGTGCGCCACGCCGCCGGCGAGGCGGCCGATGGCTTCGATCTTCTGCGACTGCTGCAGCTGCTCGCCGAGTCGCTTCTCCTCGGTGATGTCACGGATGAAGCCGCGGAACTGCCGCTGCCCGGGCAGCGGCACGACGATCCACGAGAACCAACGCCAGTCGCCGTCGCGGGTGCGGCAGCGATGCTCGAAGACCTGTGCGGCCTCGCCGCGGACCAGCGTGGCCTGGACCTCGCGCGCGTGGTCGCGGTCGTCGGGATGGACGAAGTCGATCCACGACTGATCGAGCAGTTCCGCTTCGGTCCAGCCGAGGCGCGCCGTCCACGCCGGGTTCACCTGCTGCAGGCGGCCGTCGACGCCGGCGATGCAGAGCGGATCAGGCGACTGGTTCCAGAGCTGATCGCGCTCGGTCTGTGCCCGCCGCCACGCGGTGATGTCGGTGGAGATGCCGCACACGGCGTAGGGCTGGCCGTCGGCGCGGAAGAGCGGGAACCGGAGCGAGAGGAAGGTCGCCGACGTCCCGTCCGGCAACGTCACGTCGTCCTGGGCCTGGATGGGGCGCAGCGTGGCGAGGACGCGCTCATGGGCCCGGTCGAAACTGCTGGCCGTGTCGGTCGGGGCGATCGCGTGACTGGTCTGTGCGATCAGCTCCTCGGGCCGGCGCCCTGCCAACCTGGCGAACGCCTGATTGACGAACGTGTAGCGTCCCTCGAGATCCTTCAGGAAGATCACCGCCGGGGAGCCGTCGAGCACGCTGCGGAACCGCACCTCGCTCTCGCGCAGGGCTTCCTCGGTCCGCTTGCGCTCGGTGATGTCCTGTCCGGTGCCCTCGACACGAAGGAGGGCGCCAGCACCGTCGCGGATCGCCCGGGCACGGCTGTCGATCCAGCGCACGGCGCCGTCCCGCGCGACGACGCGGACGTCGCGGGCAAAGCCGTCGCTCCCGTGCTGAAGTGCGGCGATGTCGGCCTGCACCAGCGGCAGGTCGTCCGGGTGCACCAGCGACAGGTAACCCTCGTGGCTCGCCAACACGTCGGGGCCGACGCCGAACTGCCTGCGGATGGCGTCCGACCACCAGACGCGCCCACTCGAAGGCTCCCACGACCAGCTGCCGAGGCTGGTCGCGTCCTGCGCGGCTGCAAGCCGCGCCTCACTCTCCCGCAGATCGGTCTCGGCGCGTCTGCGTTCGGTGATGTCGCGCAGGAACGCATAGAGGCGTCCCGAGTTCGGCAGGGTGGCGACGGTCACCTCGACCGGCCACACCGTCCCGTCCTTGCGCACGTGCAGCGTCTCGAAGCGATCGGTACCCGCAAGACGGATCCGCTCGACGCGGCGCAGGACGTCCTCGTGTGACTCGATCTGCTCGAGGTCGCTGATGCGCAGGTCGAGCAGCTCCGCCCGTGTGTACCCGGACAGCCGCGCGTAGACCTCGTTGACCTCGAGAATGCGACCCTCGAAGTCGGTCACCCAGTAGCCATCGCCCGTGGTCTCGATGGTGGCGCGGTGGTCGGCCTCGCGTTCGGCCAGCGCCTGCTCGGCAGCCTTGCGCGGGCGAATGTCGTGGCCGATGGCCAGGAGTCCGGTCATCCGCCCCTGGGCGTCGATCAGCGCCCGGGCCCGGGTGGCCAGCCAGACCCTCGATCCGTCCTTGTGGGTGGCCTCGTACTCGTCCTCCCACTCGCCCCCCGCGGCGAGCGAGGCCATCAGCCTCTCCATCAGCGCCCGTCGATCGTCGGGGAGGTTGATGAACAACGGCTGTCCGATGCGTTCCTCGGGCTGGTAGCCGAGCAATGCCGTGGCGCCCTCGTTCCAGTACGTCACGATGCCCTGGAGGTCGGTGCTCACCACCATGTCCCGGATGACCGTCAGGAGCAGCGCCTGCAGCTCCGCCGAGAGCGGCGCCGCCGGCGGGGCCGGCAGCGCGCGACGACACTGGAGCAGGTACCCCTCGGCGGCCCTCTGCAGCGTGACCAGCACCCGCACGCGCGTGCCGACGACGGTGTGGATCTCGGTGTCCGAGGGAGCGCCGGGGCGATCGGCGAGCGCCGGCAGGTCGAGGAACGTGCCGTCCGGCGTCTCGAGCACACGGCTGAGCGGCTGCCCGATGGCCGCCTCGGGCGACATCCCGCTGAGCGCCGCCGCGCCGGCGTTCCACGAGCGCACGACACCCTCGGCGTCCAGCGCGACGAACGCGGTGTCGGTCACCGCCTCGACGGCCTGCGCAAAGGCGCGGAGGTCCAGCGTCATTCCGAACGAGGAGGGCATGGGCGAGCGGGCGCTCCGAGTGGGGGAGTATCGGAGTCCTGATTATATAGACGAGATTCAGCCACTAACCTTGGACAGGTCGTCCTTCAGCGCTTCTTGGCCGCGCGTCGCACTCGGGCCTCCGTCGGCGCGGGCGCCGGCATCGAGTCGACGTACGCGTAGGCCTCGGCGAGCCAGTCCGTGATCGGCGCCTCGACCTCGTCGCGGTGGGTCACGCGCAGGAGGTTGGCCACCTTCGTGCGGGACACGCGATCGGATCGCCGCACCTGCGGCCCGGTGATCTCGCGCCCGAGGAAGAGGCAGACATCCAGCCACCGGCGTCGTGGTCGCACGAAGGCATAGCAGACGCGCCTCGCGAACATGATCGAGTGGTGCGACGCGTAGATGCGTTGATCGCCGAGGTCGACCGCGGCCTCGCGCAGGCGCTCGAAGGCGTCCCTCAGGGGTTCGTCGAGATCTCGCGTGAGGACGGCCTCGGTCGTGGTCCAGCAGTCGTGAACCTCGCCCGCGGCGATCCACTGCCGGCAGTGGTAGCACTCACGCCCGTCCGCCCCGTCCATCTCCGCTATCTCCGCGTGTCGCGCCGGCGCGCGGCGTGCAGTTCATGGCCGACGCGGGCCACGATCGCCGGGAGCGCATCCACGTCGGCCTCGGTCGTATTGATGTTGACGATGCAGGCGCGCAGCAGATAGCGGCCGTGGACGACGGCGTTGGAGACGAAGGCCTCTCCCGATCGCTGCAGCCGTTCGAGCAGGGCCTCGTTCAGCTCATCGAGGTAGCTCTCGGTCGCGGCCGTGCCCAGACGGCCGCGCACGTCCGGCGGCACGAAACGGAACGTCGCGATGCTGAGGCCGAGCGTGCGAGCGTCGAGGTCCGGGTGTGCGTCGACCGCCGCGAACAGTCGTGCTGCCAGGGCACAGTCGTCGGCAATCATCCGCCGGTAGCCGTCGGCGCCGGCGTGCTGCAGCGCCAGCCACACCTTCAGCGCCCGGAAGCCACGCGAGTTCTGTGGTCCGAGGTCCACGTAGTTCGTCCCGCCCCCATCGTCGAAGTGGTAGTAAGCGGGGTGATAGGCGAAGGCTCGCCGCAGGACGTCGGCGTCGCGCGCCAGCAGGCAGCCGGCCTCGAGCGGCGCATACAGCCACTTGTGCGGATCGACGGCCACCGAATCGGCCAGGTGCAGCGCTCGCAGGTCGGCCGGGGCGTCCGGCCAGGTGGCGGCCAGGGCGCCATACGCCCCATCGACGTGGAACCACACGTCGGCCTCGCGGCAGATGGCGGCGATCTCGTGCAGCGGATCGACCACGCCGGTGCTGACCGAGCCTGCAGTACCCACCACGAGCATGGGGACGTCGCCAGCCGCACGGTCGGTCTCGATGGCGTGACGAAGGGCCCGCGTCTCGAGCCGCAGCGCGTCGTCGGTGGGAATCCAGCGGATGGCCTCGGTGCCGAGTCCGGACAGGTCGGCGGCCTTCTGCACCCAGGTGTGGGTCTCGGCCGACGCATACACGCGCAGTCGCGGGGCCCCGGGTCCGCCGACGCCCGCCTCGCGGACTCGCCAGGCGTCGCCGGCCGCGGCGCGTGCGGCGTAGAACCCGACGAAGTTGGCCATGTTGCCCCCGCTGACGAACAGGCCGCTGCCGTGTTCCCGATAGCCGAGCAGCTGCGAGATCCAGCGGACGGCCTGTCCCTCGATCTCGCTGGCCATCGGCGACAGCCGCCAGGCGCCGACGTTGGGATTGACGGCGGACGCCAGGAGATCGCCCAGGACGCCGATGGGGGCCGGTGAGGCGGTGATGTAGCCGAAGAAGCGCGGATGGCCGTTGAACAGCGAGTGCTCGGTGAGCAACTCGACGGCGCGCGTCAGCAGGTCGGCGGCGGGGGCGCCGGTGTCGGGCAGGGCGCGATCGGCGTCGAGCACGGCGCGCACCTCGGCTGGCGTCTCTCCGGTGGTCACCGGGCGTGACGGCAGCGTCTCGAGGAAGGTCGCCAGACGATCGACGAGCGCATGGCCGAGGGCCCGGAACTCGGCGGCGTCCATGGCAAGCGCGGACTGACGAACGGACGGCGCGGCGACGGGGCCAGGGGCGTGCGTGGGATCCATGTGACGGGTGCCCTCGAGCGGGCGCGTTGACGGCCAGCATCGCACAGGAGTCCAGCGTGCGGGCCCGTGTGCTACCGTCCGCCGATGCCGCCCTCAGCCCGTCGCGAGTTCCTGCGCGCCGCAGGAGGGATGTTCCTGGCAGGCGTGGGCCAGCAGGAGACGACCATGTACGGACTGATTGGCAAGATGACGACCACGCCCGGGGCGCGCGATGCGCTCGTCGCGCTGCTGCTCGAGGGCACCACCGCCATGCCGGGATGCCTCAGCTACATCGTCGCGCACGATCGCGCCGACACCGACGCGATCTGGATCACGGAGGTGTGGGACAGCGAGGCCAGCCACAGGAATTCGCTGCAGTTGCCTGCGGTGCAGGCCGCGATTGCGAAGGCGCGGCCGCTCATCGCCGGCTTCAGCGATCGCGTCGAGACGGTGCCCGTGGGTGGGGTCGGTCTCGTCGGCGCGCGCGGCGCCTGAGCCCGCCTCTCATCGGAGCCTCATCCCGGCTGTCTACGATGGCGGAGTCGCGCGACCACGGACCGTGCCGCGCGGTCGGCGACCACGTCTCGTCGCTGCAGCGAAAGGACCAGCCGATGCGCCTCCTCGCCCTCCCCGTCGCATGCGTCGTCGTCTTCGGGGGCGCGACTCTCGCGGCCGCGCAGGTGCCGCTCACCTCGATCGGCGAGCCCGCCATTCCGTTGCGCGCGGTGCCGTTCGTGACGACGCCCGTCGAGGCCGACGTCCCGGGCGAGGCCACGTCCGTGGGCGCGACGGCCGAGGCGGTGCTGCCCATGCTGGCCGACCCGGCCGCGCTCCTGCCCCTCGATGGCCAGCCCGCGCCGGTGGCGACCGCGCCGGCGCCGACGCTGGCGTTCGAGTACAGCGAGGGATACCGGCAGCGCGCCAGGATTCACAAGATCGCCAGCCTTGCCACCATCCCGATCTTCGCCACCGAGGCCATCGTCGGGCAGTCGTTGTACACGAACCCCACCAGTGGCAAGCGGTCGCTGCACAGCGGGGTCTCGGCGGCGCTCGGCGGCCTCTTTGCCGTCAACACGGTGACGGGCGTGTGGAATCTGCTCGAGGCGCGCAAGGATCCGCACTTCGGCCGGAAGAAGTGGGCACACGCGCTGATGATGCTCGGCGCCGACGTGGGCTTCGTGGCCACCGCAGCGCTCGCGCCCGAGAGCGAGCACGGCGAATCCAGTTCGTCGCGAGGGGCGCATCGGGCCGTGGCGTTCAGTGCCATCGCCCTGTCCACCACGAGCTATCTGATCATGCTGTTCGGGGACTAGCCGTGGCCATCCGTGAACTCGCCGAGGCCTGGGCCTCGCTGTACGCCAACTCGGTCGCACTGCGCAGTGCCGTGTCGTTCGCGCACGTGGGTGGGCTGCTCACCGGCGGCGGCGCTGCCATCACCACGGACCTGGCGATCCTCGGCCTGATCGGGCCCGACCGCCGGACGTCCCGCGAGACCTCCCGCGTGCACCGCGTGGTCGTCGGCAGTCTCGTGGTCGTGATCGCCAGTGGTCTGCTGCTCCTGCTGAAGGACCTCGATGCGCTGATCGAGTCGCGTCCCTTCTGGATCAAGATGGCCTTGTTCGCCGCCCTTCTCGTCAACGGCGGGCTGATGCTGCGCGTCGAGTCGCGCGCGTCGGCCATCGACGCGGCGCTGGGCCCGCGGCTGCGGGCGGCAGCGCTCGCCAGCCTCGTCCTCTGGCTGGCCACGACCCTTGCCGGAGCGGTGGTGCCCAATGCCCTGTGACCGCACGTCGCGCCGCGGCTTCCTCCAGCAGGGCGCGTGCGGCATGTTCACGATGGCGGCGCTCGGGCTGCCCGGCAGCGTCTCGGCGCTGCCCGTGACCGAGATCGAGGCGCAGGCCTCCGGGGGCGAGCGTCGCTATCCCCTTCCGACGGTCGACGGCGTCAGCATCGATCGTCAGGCGCAGGTGATCATCGTGCGGCACGCGGGCAAGGTGTACGCGATGTCACTCGTGTGCCCGCACGAGAACGCGGCGGTGCGCTGGTTGCCGAGGGACGGACGTTTCCAGTGCTCGAAGCACACGTCGCGCTACACCCCCGAGGGCACCTTCACCTCGGGCCGCGCGACGCGCCACATGGACCGCTTCCCCGTGCGCAGGGACGGCGCGCAGGTGGTCGTCTCCGTCGATCGCGTCTTCCAGTCCGATCGCAATCCCGAGGGCTGGACCGCCGCCGCCGTCGTGGTCTGACGGCCGGCGATCGTGATGCGCCGTGGGTCAGTCGCGGCCCATCACGTCGGCGAAGTCGGGGAAGTACTGCTCGATGACGGGCAGATCGAAGCGGGCGAGGATCGACGTGCGTGGTTCCCGCGCCAGCAGGAAGGCAAAGGCGGCCTCGAGCAGCTCTTCCGGCGTGGCGCCGGGCGCGTAGCGATCCACATCGCTGGGCATCACCGTGACCAGGTGGGTGCTGCTGCCCTCATCGTCCGAGACCACCACCCGGAAGGTGGTACCCGACTCGTGCGAGACGTCGATCGCCATCCCCGGGCTATACCACGGCGCCGAACCACGCGCCCACCAGCGCCGTGACGCCCATGGCGAGGGCGCCCCAGAACGCCACACGCACCGCACCAGTCACGGGTGAGGCCCCGCCCACCTGCGCGGCCACGGCGCCGAGGAGGACGAGGCTGGCGAGCGACGCGCCCGAGACCCACGGCACCAGCCCCGCGTCGGGCACCACGAGCGCCACCACGAGCGGCAAGGCGGCGCCGACGGCAAACGTCGCGGCCGAGGTGACCGCGGCCTGGAGCGGCCGGGCCGCCGTCTCGGCCGAGAGCCCGAGCTCGTCTCGGGCATGCGCGCCGATGGCGTCGTGCGCCATCAGTTGCTGCGCGACCGTTCGCGCCAGATCCGGTGTGAGTCCGCGCGCCACGTAGATGGCGGCGAGCTCCTCGGTCTCCAGGTCCGGCGTCGTGGACAGCTCACGCCGCTCCCTGTCCATGTCCGCCCGCTCCGTATCGGCCTGCGAACTGACCGAGACGTACTCGCCGGCGGCCATCGACAAGGCTCCGGCCACCAGCCCGGCCACACCGGCCACCAGCACGTCCTGGCGCGTGGCGGCCGCCGCCGCGACGCCGACCACCAGGCTGGCCGTGGAGACGATGCCGTCGTTGGCACCGAGCACCGCGGCGCGCAGCCAGCCGATGTGCTCGGTGCGGTGTCGCTCGCGGTGGGCAGGCGCCACCGCCGGAGGGAGGTCAGTCGTCATGGTGAGGGGGAGTCAGCCGTGTCGTTGCGGCGGGGGACCCGCCGGCCGCAGCGACGTGCGGTGCCGCTGCTCCGTGAACGTACACCAGTTGGCCTCCGGCGTGGCCGACCCGCAGCGCCAGGCCGGCGACGAGCACCGTGCCGAGCATCGCGGCGGCGGCGCCTGTCGTCTTCGCGGGGGGCCACGGCGCGAACACGAGCAGCGACAGGGCGAGGACCGCACCGGTCGCGATGACGAACTGTTCCGCGAAGGCCTCGTGCTGGTGCAGCGGAGCGGACGCCACGACACGTTCCGCCATGTCTTCGTCGCGCTCACCGCTCTTCAGGGCCACGACCCCGGAGGCCAGCAGCAGGGCCTGCAGCACGACCACCGCCGACCAGCCGGCACGCCCTATCCGTGCACGCCAGAGCAGCCAGCCTGCGACGATGGCGACGACGGGCATCAGCATGGCGAGACCGAGGGGAAGATGAACGAGCGCAGGGTGAAGCGGCATGAGCGTGAGCCTCCGGACGGGGTGCGTCATCAGCGACGCATGTCACCCCTGACGACGGCGGGACGCCCTGTGGCACCACACGTTTGTATGATGCGGACAACTCCATGCACATCAGCGACTTGCGAGAGGATGTTCGACGCCGTCTCCCGGAGCGTCACGCCCAGGTGGCGTCTGGTCTCTTCGCCGCCATCGCGGTGCTGATGGCGGTCGACCTCGGGGGTGACGCTGGCACCGGGGCGGAATTGCTGCACCTGCTGGTCGAGGCGCTCACGATGGTGCTCGCCCTGGCCGGCGTTGGCGCCCTCTGGCAAGGCTGGCGCCGCGCGAAGGCCAGAGCTGAGCAACTGCACGTCGATCTGGTGGTGGCCCAGGACGAGGCGCGCCGCTACCGTGACGATGCCGGGCATCTGCTGCGCGGTCTGGGCGAGGCCATCGATCGGCAGTTCGCACGATGGGCGCTGACGCCGGCTGAGCGGGAAGTCGGCCTGCTCATGCTGAAGGGCCTCAGCCACCGGGAAGTGGCCGGCGTACGATCGACGGCCGAGATCACCGTGCGTCAACAAGCGCTGGCGGTCTACCGGAAGTCCGGCCTGAGGAACCGGGCCGAGCTCTCGGCCTACTTCCTCGAAGATCTGCTGCTGCCCCACGAAAGTGCAGGACCTGCATGATGCGTCGACCCTCAGTCCTGGCCCTTGCCACGGTGTTCGCGTGCACGCTCCTGGCGACCGACGTCCCGGCACAGGGCCGCGCCGCCGACACGAAGGCCGTCAAGGCGCTGGTCGCCACGTACGTCGAGGTGCGCGAGCAGCGTGACGCTGCCGCCCTGGCCCGGCTGTTCGTGGACGATGCCGATCAGCTCGTGTCCTCGGGTGAGTGGCGCCGCGGGCGCGACGCCGTGGTGAGCGGCGGCCTCAGCTCGTCGGCGCGCAACAGTGGCGCGCGCTCCATCGAGGTCGAGACCGTCCGCTTCCTGGCGACGGATGTGGCCCTGGCCGACGGGCGCTACGAGATCGCCGGCGCGGCCGGCGCTCCGCCGCGCCGCATGTGGACGGCGTTCGTGCTGGTGCGCCGCGATGGCGACTGGCGCATCAGCGCCATTCGGAACATGCGCCCGGCGGAGTAGGCGGGCGGCAGTCAGCGCGCACCGGGTTGTGTGATGATCTCCGCCGTGCGCAGACCTGTGTTCGGCCCCGCCCTCGTCCTGGCGGCCGTCGCGTCGATGGGGACGACGCTGGCGGCTCAACCGCCGCGTCTCGTTCAACCGGGCGCGCCAGGCCAACCGACGCGCGACATCACGGCCGCGGAGGCCACCGACACCTCGGGTGTGCGCCACGGGGCGGCCGACACCCGCTTCATGCAGGGGATGATCGGTCACCACGCGCAGGCGCTCGAGATGGTGGCCCTGGTCGGAGACCGCAGCGCCAGCGCCGACCTGAAGAAGCTGGCCCTGCGCATCGATGTGTCGCAGCGCGACGAGATGCAGATGATGCGCGAGTGGCTCACCGCCCGCGGGGAGGCGCTGCCCGATCCGCACGCCCATCACATGGCGCACGGGCAGATGCCCGGCATGCTCACCGCGGCGCAGATGGCCGGGCTGACGGCGGCGCGCGGTGCGGCGTTCGACCGGCTCTTTCTCGAGGGCATGATCCAGCACCACGAGGGCGCCCTCACGATGGTCACGGAACTGTTGGCCACCCCCGGCGCCGCCCAGGAGCCGGAGCTGTTCGATTTCGCCTCGGATGTCGAGGCCGATCAGGCGATTGAGATCGCGCGGATGCGCGCGATGCTGAAGGAGCTCGGGAAATGACGCGTCTTGTTCGATTCTTGGCTGCCCCGGCCGTCGTCGCGGCCCTTGCCGTGCCTGCGGGTGCGCAGACGGCCACCACCCCATCGACCACCACGCCCGATCCGCGTGTCGGCCTCAAGGCGGGCATCCGCGACCCGGGTGTCGCCGCGCGTGGCATCGCACTGCTGGCGAACCTGCCCAAACCCGACGGCTTCTTCGATCCGAAGTATCCCGCCGGTGAGCCGAACCCGCAGATGACCGCGGCCGAGAAGAAGGAGGAAGACGGCGATGCCAGCGGCGCCAAGCCGACGCCTCCCGCCGACGCGAAACCCGCGACCCCGGCGCGTCCACCCTGGGGTGGCCTCAATTTCGCCAACTCCGATCTCGCCTTCAGCGGCAACCACCTGTTCGTCGGCAACTTCAGCGGGTTCAACATCTACGACATCAGCGATCCGACCAAGCCGGCGCTGCTGACCTCGGTGGTGTGTCCCGGAGGACAGGGCGACGTGTCGGTGCACGGCAGCCTCCTGTTCATGTCGGTCGAGCAGACGCGCGGGCGTCTCGATTGCGGCGTGGCCGGCGTCGAGGATCCTGTGAGCAAGGACCGCTTCCGCGGCGTCCGTATCTTCGACATCACCGACATCCGGACGCCGAAGCAGGTGGCCGCCGTGCAGACCTGCCGCGGGTCGCACACCCACACGCTGGTGACCGATCCGAAGGACCCGGCCCACATCTACGTCTACGGATCGGGCACCTCGAGCGCGCGGTCGGCCGAGGAGCTCGCCGGCTGTTCCGGCAAGGATCCGAAGGAGGATCCGCAGACGGCGCTGTTCAGCATCGACGTCATCAAGGTGCCGGTGGCGCGGCCGCAGGAGGCGAAGATCGTCGCGCGCCCGCGCATCTTCGCCGACGAGAAGACCGGCAACATCGCCGGCCTCTGGGCCGGTGGCGACCACGGGCCGGGCACCCAGAAGACCTCGGTGACCAACCAGTGCCACGACATCACGGTCTTCCCGGCGGTCGGTCTGGCCGCCGGCGCCTGCTCGGGCAACGGCATCCTGCTCGACATCGCCGACCCGGCCAACCCGAAGCGCCTCGACTCCGTCGGTGACAAGAACTTCGCCTACTGGCATTCGGCGACGTTCAACAACGACGGGACGAAGGTCGTCTTCACCGACGAGTGGGGCGGCGGCATGCGTCCGCGCTGCCTCGCCACCGACCAGCCGAACTGGGGCGCCAACGCCATCTTCGACATCGTCGATCGCACGCTGCAGTTCAAGAGCTACTTCAAGCTGCCGGCGCCGCAGACGGCGACCGAGAACTGCGTGGCGCACAACGGTTCGCTGGTGCCGGTGCCGGGGCGCGACCTGATGGTGCAGGCGTGGTACCAGGGCGGCATCTCGGTGATGGACTTCACCGACTCGGCCAACCCGAAGGAGGTCGCCTTCTTCGATCGCGGCCCGCTCGATGCCGAGAAGCTGATCACCGGCGGGTACTGGTCGGCGTACTGGTACAACGGCCACATCTTCGGATCGGAGATGTCGCGCGGCCTCGACGTGCTGGCCCTGACCCCGAGTGCCCTGCTGACGCAGAACGAGCTGAATGCGGCCAGGGCCGTCACGGCGACGGCCTTCAACGTCCAGCACCAGGACCCGGTGACCTTCGCGCCGAGCCGTGCGGTCGCGCTGGCGTACGTCGACCAGCTCGTGCGGTCGGGGGCCGTGCCCGCCGACCGATCGGAGTTGCTGAAGGGCGCCATCGGCGCCGGCGACGCCGCCCAGCTCTCGATGATCGCGACGCGCATCGGCGAGCGCGCCGCCAGCCTCGCCGGCCCGGATGCGGCGCGCATGAAGGCGCTGTCGCAGCTGCTGACGTCGATTCGCTAGGGTAGGGCCGGCTCTCCGAGCCGGCCGTTCACCACAGGCGTGACGGACCGCTCGGAGAGCGGTCCCTACCCACGCCACCCTACCGAGTTCACATGTTCTCTCACGGCTCGAAGGCACGGCTCACCGAGAAGGACGTCGGCCGGTTTCCCGGCGACACGCTGTTCGACCGCCTCGGTCGCACGGTGTGTCGCGCCGGTGTCCTGCCGCGCAAGGAGCTCTACGAGGCCTGGGAGGTCGCGCGACGCACGCGGCGCCTGTTCCGCGGTGGACGCGTGATGGACCTCGCCGCAGGCCACGGCCTGCTGGCCCACGTCCTGCTCCTGCTCGACGACGCGTCGCCACGCGCCGTCGCCCTCGACACACACCTGCCGCCGTCGGCCGCCCGCCTGCACGAGGTGCTGGTCGACGCCTGGCCGCGTCTTCGCGACCGCGTCGCGCTCGTCACCTCGCCGCTGGACGATGTCTCGCTGCACGAGGACGACCTCGTGGTCGCGAGTCACGCGTGCGGGGCCCTCACCGACGTCGTCCTCGGCCACGCGATCAGCGCCGCCGCGCGCGTGGCCGTGTTGCCCTGCTGCCACGACGTCGAGACGTGCGACCCCGGTCCGCTCACGGGCTGGCTGGACGCGGCGCTGGCCATCGACGTCCGCCGGGTCACGGCGCTCGAGCGCGCCGGCTATCGCGTCTGGGCCCAGCGCATCCCCGCCGCCATCACGCCGAAGAATCGGCTGCTGCTCGGCGCACCGAGCGGGCGCGCGCCCGAGCCTTCGTCACCCCGCCCCGTCACCACGGACGTCGCGCCATGTCGATGACGGTGGCCGAGCGCATCAACGCCGAGCGCTTCGTCCTGGCCGGCTGGAGCCGCGCCATCCTGCTGCAGCTCGCCCATCCGCTCGTGGCGCAGGGCGTGGCCGAGCACAGCACGTTTCGCGGCGGGCTCTTCACCGCCGCGGTGCGGCTGCACCACACCGTCGCCGCCATGCGCCGGCTCACCTTCGGGCCGGCTGAGGCCTCCCGGCGCGCGCTCGCGGGCATCCTCGCCATCCACACGCGCGTCCACGGCACGCTGCGGGAACCGGTGGGCCGGTACGCGGCGGGCACGCCCTACTCGGCCGAGGATCCGGCGCTGGTGTTGTGGGTACACGCCACGCTGCTCGACTCGCTGCCACTCATCTACGGCCATGTCCTCGAGCCGCTGTCGCCGATCGCACTCGACGCGTGGTGCCTGGAGTCGGCGCCCGTGGCCGTGGCCCTTGGCGCGCGGCCCGACGACGTGCCGGTGACGTGGGCGGCGCTGCAGGCGTATCTCGTCGACATGCGCGCCAGCGGGGCCATCATCGTCGGCGCCACGGCGCGGGAACTGGCCGGCGACGTGCTGGCGCCGCGTCTGTCGTCGGTCATCGCGCCTGTCCGGTGGGTCAACCGCACCGTCACGGTCGGCCTCCTGCCCGCCGACCTGCGCGCGCAGTACGGCTTCTGCTGGGGCCCGGCCGAGGACAGAGCCCTGGCCCGGGCGCTGGCGGCGCTGCGCAGGCTGCGACGCGTGACGCCAGACCTGATCGCCCAATGGCCCGACGCGCGGG
>LNFM01003040.1_pt1 | contig 44505 bp, 42 predicted proteins | sample 596031 | NCBI WGS metagenome assembly LNFM01 (sample SAMN04254537, study PRJNA301005) | activated carbon metagenome | isolation source: dual media filters at the Ann Arbor, Michigan drinking water treatment plant | place: USA: Ann Arbor
TGCGTGATCATGGTCACCATGCCGGTGTCGTGCGGGCGCGGGCTCACCTCGCTGAACCAGACTTTGTCACCCTTCACGAACAGCTCCACGCCGAACAGGCCCAGACCCGAGGGCTTGCCGTCGTGGCCCACGCCCAGGTCGTCCGTCACGGCCTTGGCGATGCGGCGCGACTCGGCCAGTGCGGTGGCCGTCATCGGGTGCGGCTGCCAGCTCTCCACATAGTCGCCACTCACCTGCACATGGCCGATCGGGTCGCAGAAGTGGGATTCGATCTGGCCGTCGGCGCCCAGCGCGCGCACGGTCAGCTGGGTGATCTCGTAGTCGAAGTCGATGAAGCCTTCGACGATGATGCGACCCGGGCCGACGCGCCCGCCCGACATGGCGTAGTCCCACGCAGTCTTCACATCGGCCGGGCCGTCGATCTTGCTCTGGCCTTTGCCGCTGCTGCTCATCACCGGCTTGACGATGCAGGGGTAGCCAATGCCCGCGTCAATCGCGGCCTGCAGCTCTTCGAGCGAGTCGCAGAATTTGTACGGACTGGTCGGCAGGCCCAGCGTTTCGGCGGCCAGGCGGCGGATGCCTTCGCGGTCCATCGTCAGGCGCGCGGCGCGCGCCGTGGGGATCACGCGCACCACGCCGGCGGCTTCCAGTTCTTGCAGCATGGGCGTGGCAATCGCTTCGATCTCGGGCACCACCAGGTGCGGCCGCTCGGTCTCGATCAAAGCCTTGAGCTGAGCCGGGTCGCTCATGGTGATGGTGCGCGCGTGGTGCGCCACCTGCTGGCCCGGCGCGTGGTCGTAGCGGTCCACCGCGATGGTCTCCACACCGAGGCGCTGCAAGGCGATCAAGACTTCTTTGCCCAGTTCACCGCTGCCGAGCAGCATGACGCGGGTGGCGTTGGGAGAGAGTGGCGTTCCAAGGGTGGTCATGGGAGGTTCCGCAAAAAAGTCAGGGGATCAGACCGCTTCGCCCATCGCCTCGCCCATGCGCACGCTTTTGGCAGGCGCCCAGGCGGGGTTGAAGGCGATGGTGTCTTTGGGCCATAGCAGCACCACGGTGGAGCCGAGCAGAAAGCGGCCCATCTCGTCGCCGCGCGCCATTTCAACCCGCTGTTCGTCGTACGACCAGGCGCGCAGCGTGCCGGGCCGCGGCGGGTTGACCACGCCGTGCCAGGTGGTGGCCATGCTGCCGACGATGGTGGCGCCCACCAGCACCTGCACAAAAGGACGCAGCTCACCGCTGGGGCCGCAGGGCATGTCGAACACGCAGACCACGCGCTCGTTGCGCGCGAACAGGCCCGGCACGCCGGCGGCGGTTTCGGGGTTGACCGAGAACAGATCGCCCGGCACATGGATCATGCGGCGCAGGCGGGCCGCGGCCGGCATGTGGATGCGGTGGTAGTCCTTGGGGCTGAGGTAGATGGTCGCGAAGTCGCCGCCGGCGAACTGCGCGGCCAGCGCCGGATCGCCACCGACCAGCGCCAGGGTGCTGTAGGTGTGGCCCTTGGCCTGGAAGATCTGGTCGCCCTGGATGCGGCCGAACTGGCTGATCGCGCCGTCCACCGGACAGACAAACGCCGCGTCCGCCAGCGGGCGGGCGCCGGGCTTGAGCGGACGGGTGAAGAATTCGTTGAAGCTGGCGTAGGCCGTCGGGTCGGGGTTGGCCGCCTCCGCCATGTTCACGCCATAGCGCTGGATGAAACGGCGGACGATCGCCTGGGTGACGCGCCCACCCTGCCAGCTGGCGATGCGCCCGGCCAGTTGTGTCAGGGCCAGCTTGGGCATCAGGTGTTGCAGGGTGACGAACAGGGACACGACAGGGGCCTCGGGCAGCGGGTGGACGACTGGCGAAGATTGTAGGCGTCGGATTGCGGCACACTGGGCGGCCAGCCCGCCCTTTTGCACCATGACCGAACCGCTCTTCCACTGCCAGCACCTGTTCAAGCGCTACGGCGACCAGACCGTGGTGAACGACCTGTCCTTCACCATCGCGCCGGGCGAGTGCCTGGGCGTGATCGGACCCAACGGCGCCGGCAAAACCACCACCATCCGCATGTGTCTGGGCCTGACCACACCCGATGCAGGCGGCATCACCGCCTTCGGCCTGGACATGCCGCGCGACGCACTGGCCATCAAAGCCAAGCTGGGTGTGGTCAGCCAGATGGACACGCTGGACCCCGATTTTTCGTGTGCCGAGAACCTGCTGGTGTATGGCCGCTATTTCGGCATGAGCGCGGCGCTGGAGTTTGCGGCGCTGTCCCACAAGGCCAGCGCCAAGCCCGGCGAGCTGTCGGGCGGCATGAAGCGGCGGCTCTCGCTGGCGCGAGCACTGGTCAACGACCCGCAGCTGCTGATGCTGGACGAACCCACCACCGGGCTGGACCCGCAGGCACGCCACCTGATGTGGGAGCGGCTGCAGCTGTTATTGCAGCAAGGCAAGAGCATCTTGCTGACCACCCACTTCATGGACGAAGCCGAGCGCCTGTGCACCCGCCTGCTGGTGCTGGACCACGGCCGAAAGATCGCCGAAGGCCGCCCGCGCGAACTGATTGCGCAGCACCTGGAGCCCGACGTGGTGGAGGTGTATGGCAACGGCGCACTCGCGCTGGCCCAGGCCGAAGATCACGCCCCGCTGCGCGCGCTGGCCGCGCGGTTGGAGGTGAGCGGTGAGACGGTGTTTTTCTACACCGCACAGGCCATGCCGCTGCTGGCCGCGCTGGGCGCGCACCCGCAGTTGCGCACCTTGCACCGCCCGGCGAACCTGGAAGACCTGTTTTTGAAACTGACCGGGCGCCAGATCAGAGAAGATGGATGAAATGACGACCACCCCAAACCGAAAACCGGCAGCAGGAAGCGATCACTTGGTCGGGCACAGCGCGGCGGGGGGAGGTCACTTCGCGCCGCCTCGGCTGTCGATGCGCTGGTGGCCGGTGTTTCTGCGCAACCTGCTGGTCTGGAAGAAACTCGCCATTCCAAGTCTGGTGGGCAACATCGCCGAGCCCTTGATGTGGCTGGTGGCCTTTGGTTACGGCATGGGCGCGCTGGTGGGCCAGGTGAACGTCACCACGCCGCAGGGCAGCACGGCGGTGCCCTACATCCTGTTCCTCGCCAGCGGCAGCATCTGCATGAGCGCCATGAACGCGGCCAGCTTCGAGGCGCTGTACTCGGCGTTCTCGCGCATGCACGTGCAAAAAACCTGGGACGGCATCATGAACGCGCCGGTGAGCCTGGACGGCTTTCAAGGCGCTGTTCTCGGTCACCGCCATCATGGTCGTGATGCTCGCGCTGGGCATCAGCCATTCGCCCAAGCTGCTGCTGGCCTGGCCGGTCCTGCTGGGGGTGGGCATCACGTTTGCGTGCATCGCCCTGGTGTTCAACGCCTTGGCCCAGGGCTACGACTTTTTCACCTACTACTTCACGCTGTTCCTCACGCCCATGATGTTCCTGTCCGGGGTGTTCTTCCCGCGCGAACAGCTGCCCGAAGTGGTTCGCCTGATGTCGGACTGGCTGCCGCTGACCAACGCGGTGGAACTGGTGCGCCCCCTGTTCATGGACCAGTGGCCCGAGCGGCCCTGGCTGCATGCGGCGGTGCTGCTGGTCTACACGGTGGTGGCGTTCTGGCTGGCGCTGGGGCTGACCCGAAAACGGTTTTCGAAGTAGGTTTCCCCCCGCGCCGCGCTTCGCGCGTCACCCCCCAAGGGGCGGCACTGGCGGCCCGGCAAAGCCGGTTCCGCGGTGCCCTGGAACCTACGTCCTTTCCGGCCTGAAATGTCTTGACCCGAGGATGCGGTGGAACCGGCTTCGCCGGGCCGCTCGCATCGCCCCCTTGAGGGGGTCGCGCACAGCGCGGCAGGGGTGGGCCATCCGTGCTCAGTGCACAGCGTGCTGCAGGGCTGGCTGGGCAGCCGCGTAGTACTCCAGGCCCGAATCCATGAACTCTTCGGCGTCGATGGCGGCGTCGTAGTTGCGCAGGGCGATGCGGTCGATGGTGTGGGTCTTGGGAATCAGCGGCTTGTCCAGCGGGCGGCAGATGCGCTGGCGCAGGCCGCGCAGGTTGCGGCTGCTTTCCATGGCACTGATCACGGCTTCCGGATCGAGCATCAGAACGAAGGGGTTGAGGCTGCTGGGGGTGTTCATGGTGGCGTCCTGAGAAAAAGGGGTGAAAACAAATCGTTTGTCGATGTCACAAACTGTATTTGCTTCGTTTCAAGACGTTAAGTCGGCGCGCAACCATTCGAGCTGTAGGAAGTTGCCTGACAAGCCATCAGATGGGCTGAAAACACCCCCCAATTCCCTCCCGTGCACCGCTCGCCAGCCGTCAGACGCTGGACTGGCTTTGGCCTTTCTCAGCCCCGCAGTGTTTCCACCGCAGCCGCCACCACGCCCTGCACGCTGCCGCTGTCGGCGAAGCACCGGCGCAGAAAGCTGGCGTGGTTGCCATCGCGCGCCGCGGTGCGCTCGATCTCATCGAGCGCGGCCTGCGCATTCAGGGCGTCGGCGTGCGGGCCGAGCAGGCGCAGCGTGGCCAGGATGTCCTCGCGGATGCTGATCTGCTCGCGCGTCTTGGGGTTGACCATCATGCCGTCGAGCCCGAACCGGCAGGCCTGGAAACGGTTGTAGGTGTAGACGAGGTAATCGTCTTCTTCGGGCGGCGGCTCGCTGCGCTCCAGCAGGTGGCGGCACAGGCTCTGCAGGTAGCAGGCCAGGCCGGCGGCGCGCTCCACCGTGAGCGGCGTGTCGCACACCCGCAGCTCGATGGTGCCGTACTCGGGCTTGGGCCGGATGTCCCAGTAAAAGTCCTTCATGGACTTGACCACGCCGGTGCTCTCCATCTTGGTGAAGTACACGTTCGCGAACTCGTCCCAGCTCAGCGTGAAGGGCGCACGGCCGCTCAAGGGAAACGCGAACACCGAGTTCAGCCGCGCCGAGTCGAACAGGGTGTCGACCCCCTGGGAAAAGGGCGACGAGGCCGATAGCGCGATGAAGTGCGGCACGTACCGGTTGAGCGAATGCAGCAGGAACAGGGCTTCGTCGGGCGAACTGCAACCCACGTGCACATGCTGGCCGAACACGGTGAACTGTTTGGCCAGGTAGCCGTACAGGCCCGAGAGCTCCTGGAAACGCGGCTTGGAGAAGATGCGCTGCTCGAACCAGCGCTGAAACGGGTGGGTGCCGCCCCCGGCCAGCTCGATGTTGAGGCGGTCGCCCGCATGGACCAGCGTGTCGCGGATCTGCTGCAACTGCGCCAGCAGCGGCCCATGCTCGGTCTGCACGTCGGTCGCGATCTCGATCATGCTCTGCGTCATTTCGGGCGTCACCACACCCGGGAACGGCTTGCGTCGCAGCAGCTCCAGCAGATCGTTGGCGCTGCTGGACAGGTCCATGTCGTAGGTGTTGACGAGCTGCAGCTCCAGCTCCACACCCAGCGTGAGCGACTTCGAGGCTTTGAAGGGTTCCAGCGGCATGGCTCACTCCTGGGTTCGGTGCGTTTCGGCCGCGGCGTGCAGCGCGCGCTGCGTCACCAGCGGGCCGAGCAGTTCTTGCAGCAGCATCATGAAAGCGAGCACGCCCAGCACCTCCCGCGCGGGCGTGAAGCCGTGCAGACGGCTCTGTTCCAGCAGCAAGATGGCAAAGGCCGACATGGGGGTGAGCGCCAACCCGGTGAGCAGGCCCTTGCGCTCGGTGCTGCCCGACAGCCGGGCGGCGGCCACGTTGCACACCACCTTGGACGCGGTGCGAACGGCGATCAGCACCAGCCCCAGCAGCACGCCAGCGCCCAACTGGCTCCAGTCCAGCAACGAAGCAATGTAGACGAACAGGAACAGCGTGAGCAGATCGCCCGCCGTGCCAAAGCCGCGCTGCGCGTTGGTCAGGTGCACCCGGCGTTCGCGCGCGACGATGCCGAAGCTGAGCGCGGCCAGCAGCGGCGAGAGCTTGAGCCCGTAAGCCATGGTGGTGAGCAACACGACAGCCAATGCAAACACCAGGGTCACGTCGCGCTCCTGGATGCGCTGGGCGCGCAGCAGCGCCGGCATGGCCACGCCCAGCAGCACACCGACCGCCACCGACGTGGCCAGCACGTGCACGCTGCCGAAAGCCGCCAGCACCAGGTCGCCCGAGGTCGACAGGTGCCAGTAACCCACCACCAGCTGGAGCGCCAGCACGGCGACCAGGCAGTTGATGGCGCACAGGTGCAGCACGCGTTCGGTCACCTGGCCGGCGCTGCGCAACTCGTTGGCCACGCGCACGATGCCGGCGGGTGAGGCCGAGACGCACAGCGACGCGATGATCAGGCGCGTGTCCATCGGCAAGGCAAAGAACCCGCTGACCCAGAACACCGCGACAAAGGTCACCAGCGACTCCACCAGGCCGAGCGCGAGCACCCAGGGGTTGTGGCGGAACCAGCGCAGGTGGATGCGGTAGCCCAGCTCGAACAGGATCAGCGACAGCGCCACATTGGCCAGAAACGACAGGCCGGGTACCGCGCCGGTGAGCCCCGGCAGGTCAAACAGGCTGGCCACCAGGCCCACCGCGACGTAGCTGCTCACGCGCGGAATGTTGGCCGCTTCGTGCAGGCGCTCGCCCAGGAACCAGGCCAGCAGCAGCACGAGCGGCCAGGCCATGGACTGCAGCAGGAAAGGGAAATCGGTGACCATCGGCAACGACGCTTTCAATCGACGGACCCAGGTCCGGGAGGGGCGGTTTTAACACCCTCACTCTCAGAGGACCAGCCAAACCCTGCAAAAGCGCGCGGATACATGGATACAAAGCGGACACATTCGCGCGGCACCGACTGGTTACCATGGGATATGAACCCAACCACATTGAAACTCTCCACACTCTTCACCGCCCTGACCTTGGCCGCTGGCGTTGCACTGGCCCAGACTGCAGCGCCGGTCGCGGCCACTTCGCCCGCCAAGAAGGAACTGGTGGCCAAGCTGCTCAGGTTGCAGCAGCCCGGCATCGAAGCGATGGCGCGCAACCTCGCCGAGCAGCCTGCCGCGCAGCTGTTGAACCAGGCCGGCTTGGCCATGCAGACCCGCGTGGCGCCCGAGAAGCGCGAAGCCATGGCCAAGGAGATCGGCGCCGACGTCAAGAAGTACGCCGATGAGGCCTTGCCCCTGGTGCGCGACAGGGCCGTCAAGCTCGCTCCCGGCACCGTCGGCAAGCTGCTTGAAGACAAGTTCACCGAGGACGAACTCCGGCAGATCGTCGCCATGCTCGAATCGCCGGCTTACGCCAAGTACATGCAGCTCAGCGACGAGATGCAGAACGCCCTGCTCGAGAAACTGGTGACCGAGACGCGCCCCACGATCGAACCCAAGATCAAGGCACTGGAAGCCAGCATCGGCAAGCGCCTCGGTCTCACTCCCACCGCGGCCAGGCCCTCAGCCCCGGCCAAGTGAGCGCCAGCGGGTTCGGGTGCGGGTTCAGGCCGGCACCGCAAAACGGGCCGTGAGTTCCTGCAGACCCAGCTCTTCGAGCACCTGAGCCAGCCGCTCGCGTGCACGCTGCCGAGCGGTCCCGCTCACGTTGCCCTGGCGGCTCGCCAGGATCAGCTCGTTCTTCATCGAGTGCTCCCAGCCCACCAGCTCTGTCACGGTGACGCCGTAGCCGTGCGCTTCGAGCTGCAGGCAGCGCAGCACGTTGGTGATCTGGCTGCCGAACTCGCGGGTGTGCAGGGGGTGGCGCCAGAGTTCGGCCAGCGGCGTGCGCGCCAGGTTCAGCGCCTTGCCCTTGCGCATCACACCCGCCACCTCGGCCTGGCAACACGGCACCAGCACCATGTGGCGAGCCTGCCTGGCGAGGCCGAAGGCGATGGCGTCGTCGGTGGCGGTGTCGCAGGCGTGCAAGGCGGTCACCACATCGATGCGGGGAGGCAGGTCCGGATGGGACAGCGCCTGCTGCACCGTGGTGGCCAGGAAACACATGCGATCAAACCCCAGCCGGGCCGCCAGGGCTTGTGACTTGGCCACCAGCTCGGTGCGGGCTTCGACACCGTAGACCCAGCCCACCGGTTTCGAATTGAAGAACAGGTCGTACAGGATGAAGCCGAGGTAGGACTTGCCCGCGCCGTGGTCGGCCAGCACCACATCGCCGCGCTCTTTCAGCACCTCGGCCAGCTGCGGTTCGATGAACTGCACCAGGTGGTACACCTGCTTGAGCTTGCGCCGCGTGTCCTGGTTGAGCTTGCCCTCTCGGGTGAGGATGTGCAGCTCCTTCAGCAGCTCCACCGACTGGCCTTCGCGCAGTTCGGGCAGTTGTTCCTGCAGGGTTTTCTGCGGCGCGCGCTGACCCGCTGGGATGGTGGCTTGGGCGGTTTTCACGGCAGGGGATCCGGTTCGAAGGGACGTGGGGTGGGCGCGGCGGGGTCCGTGCGGTCCTGCAGGTCCCGCACCTGGGCGCGCAGCGCGCGGATCTCGTTCATCAGTTCGCGCTCGATCTGGCGTTCTTCGGCCTGCACCTCGGCTTCCACGTCCTGCTCGACGAAGATCGCGGCCAGCGACGCCGTCACCAGCGACAGCACCGACAAGCCCAGCAGCACCATGACCGCGGCAAACGCGCGCCCGGCCGGTGTGTGCGGCACCACATCGCCGTAGCCCACGGTGGCCGCGGTGGTGAAAGCCAGCCACAGGCCTTCCTGGAAGGTGTGTATGCCCGGCTCCAGCACCCAGAAACCGGCGCCACCGAACAGCATGATCACCAGGCACAGCGCCAGCGAATACCACAGGCCGCGGCGCATGATGTGCTGGCGGCGATGTCTTGTGCGTTTCATGTTTCGATTCTGTCACGCCGCGCGGGCGACAATAGTCCCATGACCGAGCCCGACACCCGTGCCGCATCGCGCGCGAACCACCCCTACACTGCCCTCACGCCCGACGTGGTGCAGGACGCGCTGGCCAGCATCGGCCTGTGGGGCGACGGGCGCCTCGCCGCGCTCAACAGCTTTGAGAACCGGGTTTACCAGATCCACCTGGAGAGCCCGGTGGAGGGCCATGAGCAGGTGGTGGCCAAGTTCTACCGGCCGGGGCGCTGGAGCGACGCGCAGATCGCCGAAGAACATGCCTTCGCGACCGAGCTGGTGGTGGCCGAGATCCCGGCCGTGCCACCCTTGGTGGTGAACGGCCAGACGCTGCACCACTTTGGCGGCTTCGCCTTCGCGGTGAGCCCGCGCCGCGGCGGGCGCCGCCCGGAGCTGGACGACTTTGAGGTGCTGGAATGGATCGGCCGGTTTCTTGCCCGCATCCACACGGTGGGTGCAGCGCGGCCGTTCGAGGCGCGCCCGGCGCTGAATGTGGCGGCCTTCGCCCACGAGCCGCGCGACTGGCTGCTGGAACACCGCATGATCGCGCCCGAGGTGCAGACCGCGTGGTCGGCCGCCTTGCAGGAGGCGCTGGCGCTGATCGAGTCCCACCCGGTGTTGCGGGCCGAGGCACCGACCGACGAAGACGGCATTCGCCGCATCCGGCTGCACGGCGACTGCCACCCGGGCAACATCCTCTGGACACCCGAGGGCCAGCCCGGTGCCGGCCCGCACTTCGTGGACCTGGACGACGCGCGCACCGGCCCGGCGGTGCAAGACCTGTGGATGCTGCTCAGCGGCGACCGGCGCCAGCAGAACCAGCAACTCGGTGCGCTCATCGACGGTTACGAACAGTTCCGGCCCTTCGACCGGCGCGAACTGGCCCTGATCGAGCCATTGCGCACCCTGCGCCTGATCCACTACAGCGCCTGGATCGCGCGCCGCTGGGACGACCCGGCCTTTCCGATCAATTTCCCCTGGTTCGGCAGCCGCGACTATTGGCAAGGCCAGGTGGACATGCTGGAGGAGCAGATCGAAGAGATGCAGCAGGCGCCGCTGATCGCTTGACCCCCCGCGCCGGGCTGCGCCCGTCACCCCGCAGGGGGCGGCGCTGGCGGCCCGGCGAAGCCGGTTCCGCGGCGCCCTGGGTGAAGCACCTCGCTCCGGAAGTGACCACTTTCACAGAAGGTTTTTTGGCAATTAAATTGCACACAATTTAATTGCCAGCTATATTTCAGGCCATGGCCACCCGCAACACCCCCCGCAAAACCCTGTCTGAACAGGCGTTGCTGCTGGACAACCAGCTGTGCTTCGCGCTGTACTCGGCCTCGCTGGCCATGACCAAGCTGTACAAGCCGCTGCTCGACGAGCTGGGCCTGACCTACCCGCAGTACCTGGCGCTGCTGGTGCTCTGGGAGCAAGACGGTGTCACCGTGTCCGAACTCGGCGACCGCCTGTCTCTCGACTCGGGCACGCTCACGCCGCTGCTCAAGCGCCTTGAAGCCGCCGGGCTGCTGTCCCGCCTGCGCGATGCGGCCGACGAGCGCCGGGTTCTGATCCGCCTCACGGCCGACGGCCGCAAGCTCAAGGCACGTGCCCAGCGCATCCCAGGTTGCGTGCTGCAGGCCGCGCAGTGCGACGTGGCCGAGGCCATGGCGCTGACCCGACAGGTGCAGGCCCTGCGCAACCGGCTGACCGCCTGACCCGTTTTCTACTCCGCTTCGCTGAAGCCAACACCCCAAGGAACCCACCATGGCATCCCTCGACAAAGTCCTCTACACCGCCCGCACCCACACCACCGGAGGCCGCGATGGCGCCTCCAAGTCCGACGATGGCCGCCTGGTGGTGACGCACACGCCGCCCGGCGCCCCCGGCAACGGCACCAACCCGGAACAGCTGTTCGCCGCCGGCTACTCGGCCTGCTTCATCGGCGCCATCAAAGCGGTGGCCGGCAAGATGAAGCTGGCCGTGCCGGCCGACGTGGCGGTGGACGCCGAGGTGGACCTTGGCCCGGTGGGCCACGCCTACGGCATCGCGGCCCGCCTGACGGTGCACCTGCCCGGCATGGACCGCAACCAGGCGCAAGCGCTGGTGGACACCGCGCACCAGGTCTGCCCCTACTCCAACGCCACGCGCAGCAACATCGACGTGACGATCACGCTGGCCTGATCGCTCAGCGCCCGCAAAAGCCCCGCCAGCGAGACGCCGGCGGCGGGTGATTCACCGTCCCCCGAGTCGCTCCATGGCATCGGCCAGCCAGTCGCCGCGCAAGATCACCGCGCTGGCCAGCGTGACACGCCAGCCGCCGTCGGCCACCTGCAACTGGGCCTGTCCGCCCAGCCACAGCAGCCAGGCCAGCCAGGCGCACTGAGCGGCGGTCACGGCGCCGCCAGCGGGCGCGTTGAGCAGTGCAATGAACGGCGCCGGATCGCGCACCAGCACCGCATGGCCCTGCAACTCGCCCCCGACAGCGCGCGCCAGCACCGACAGGGCGGCTTCGCCCTCAAGACGGGTACCGAGGTCGGCCAGCCATTGCCGCAAGTGCCGGGCGATCGTGGCTCCGCGTTGCGCCTCGGCCTGCAGCAGGTCGGCATGTTCCCAGCGGTGCCAGTCCAGCTCGGGTTCGGTGGGGCGGCAGAGCAGCGCGGCCTGTGCAAACTGGTAAATGCCGGGCTCCACGCCCTGGGCGTCGGGCCTCACCGCCGCACCCAGCATCAGCAGGGCCCCAAGGCGGTTGGCCAGCAACTGGCTCTGTTGCGCGAGCAGCTTGTCGCGCACCAGACCGTCGCGCTCGTTGCGCAGATCGGCCAGCTCCAGTGCGTGCTTGAGATCGGCCCGCAGGCTCTCCAGGTCCCAGGGCTTGTTGATGTAGCGGTAGATTTCGCCGCTGTTGATGGCTTCGATGGCCTCGCCCAGCTCGGAGTACGCCGTGGTCAGCATGCGAACGATGTGGGGGTGGTTTTCGCGGGCATGGCGCAGCAGCTCGTTGCCGCGCTCGCCGGGCATGCGCTGGTCGCTCACCAGCACCGCAATCTCGGCCCCCCGGTCGCGCAGCACCGCCTTGCCCTCGTCCACAGAGCCCGCGGTGAGCACGGGTGCCAGCGGGCTGACGAGGCGCTCGAAGTACTTCAGCGCCATCGCCTCGTCGTCCACGAAAAGTATCTTGTCGGGCTTCATGGCCGTTCCTTCTGGGTCAATGTATCGGCTAAGGGAAAAACCAGGCGCACTGTCGCACCCTGGCCCGCCGGGGAGCACAGTGTGATCTTGCCGCCGAGTGAAGTCATCACCCGGTGGCAAAACAGCAGGCCCATGCCGTTGCCGCCCGAAGCGGCACGGGTGGTGACCGGTTCACGCATCAGTCGCGGCAGCACATCGGGCGCAATGCCCGGGCCGTTGTCGTTCACTTCCAGGGCGGGTTGCTCGGGCAGGCCAGGAACCAGGGTGACCCGGGTGAGCGTGATGCCCAGGCGGGGAGGCTCCACGGGCAGGCTGGATCGCAAGGCCAGCAGCGCGTTCTTCACCAGGGTACAGAGCACCAGGTACAGCAGATCGCGGCGTCCCGGCAGGGAGAAGTCGGCCGCGGTGTCACATATCAGCCACCGCGCTTCGTCGTCGTCAAAAGGGTATTCGTCCCGCACAGCGAGCACCAGTTCGCTGGCACGCAGTGCGACGCACGCGCCCGGCTGGTAGGCGTCGCGCGCGGTCTGCACAAAGGTGGACACCAGCGACTGCGCGTAGTCGGTTCGGCGCTGGGCCGATTCGATCAGGTGCACCAGCTCGCCCGGGCGGCGCTGCACCAAATGGGCCATGGCGGCATCGTCGGGTGGCGCGGCCTCGTGACGGTCGCGCATGGCATTGAGGTAGCCACGCACCGTGGCCAGCGGGGTCGTCACTTCGTGCGCCAGAAACCCCAGCGTCTCGCGCAGCGCCGCCGCGCGGCGCTCCACCAGCTCGCGCTCTCGCGCCGCGCGAAGGCTGCTGGACAGCGCATCGCGCAGGACCTTCCGGGTGTGCTGCGGGTCCAGCGGCTTTTCCAGGATCTGTTGCACATGACCCTGGTTGACGGCGGCCATGGCAACGTCCTTGTCGGCATAGGCAGACACCAGCAGCCGCGCCACATGGCGGTGGTGCTGCCGCACTTCGGTGAGCAGCGCCACGCCGTCGCGCCCGGGCATGCGGAAGTCGGTCAGCAACACGGCCACCTCGTGCCCGCGCACAGCGAGCAGTGCCAGCGCCTCGTCCACGCCACCGGCGGTGAGCACGGTGAATTCGTCGCCATAGAGGCGCGCAAACCATTTGCAGGCCTGCGGCTCATCGTCCACCAGCAGCACCGCGTGCGCCAGCGCCGAGGCATGGGACTCGAGGTCCAGCTCGTCGGGCTTCATGCGGGCCTCGGCAGATCGAAGGTGAACTCGGTCCAGGCCCCGGGCTCGCTCTCCACCGCCAGCACGCCGCCATGGCGCTGCACGATGCCGTAGCTCACGCTCAGACCCAGGCCCAGGCCGGCACCGACGTCGCGCGTGGTGAAGAAGGGCTCGAACACGCGGCCAATGTTCTCCGGCAGGATGCCCTGGCCGTTGTCCCGCACTGAAACACACAGGCGCTGCGCCACGGTTTCCACCTTCACGCTGATGCTGGGCTGCTCCCGCCCCGCCTTGGCCAATGCATGGGCGGCGTTGCTGAACAGGTTGATCAGCACACCGATGACGGCCGGCTCGTCGCCGAGCACATGGGTGTCCTGCGGCACATCCACGGTCACCGTCACGCCTTTGAGTTCGTGGCCCGCCAGCCGCAGCGCAGACCGGATCGACTGCTCCAGCAAGAAAGGCCTCTGGCTGTTGTCGCCCGGCTTCTGGTAGGCAAAGGTCTTGAGGTCGGTGACGATGTTCTGGATGCGCTCCATGCCCTCTTTGGCATCCACCAGGCTTTCTTTGAGCATCTCGTCGGTCTTGGCCGACGGCAGCGTCTGCGCCATGTTGATGGCCATCAGGCTGTAGTTGACGGGGTTGTTGAGCTCGTGCAGCAGTCCGGCCGAGAGCGTGCCGATGGCGGCCATTTTTTCGCGCTGCAGCAGCTGCCCCTTGATCTCGGCCAGCGCCTGGTTCTGTTCAAGCAACTCGTCCTTCTGGCGCTGTACCTCGGTCTGGAGTTCGAAGGTCTGGCGACGCTGGCGGCCTCCGTAGACCGACACCGTGATGGCGATCGCCGCGTAAAACGCGATGAAGACCAGCTGCCCTGCCAGCACAGCCCAGCTTTGCACACCTTCCTCGCGCAGTCCGCAGGCCAGCAAGTGCACCAGCATGGTGAAAGCGCTGAAACCCAGGGCCTCGCGCACCGACAGCGGCAGGAAGATGCAGATGCCTGACACCGCGAAGGTATAGCCGACGAAGTAGATCGAGGCCTCCCCTTCGGTGAAGAAGATCATCCAGGCGATCATCAACTGTGGCAGCGAGATCCAGAAGTAGGTCAGCCCGCGCACATGACCGGCCCCCCAGGGACGGCGGTAACTCCAGAGCGTGGCGCCGATCAGCGCCACCACCAACAGGCGCGCCAGCGCGAAATGCATCGAATGCTCGGGGTAGAAGGCTGCGTCCAGCCCCACGCCGCCAGCCACCAGCACCATGGCCACCACGCAGGTGATCTGGCTGTAGAAGATCAGGTGGCGGTGCTCGGCCTCTTCGAACGAGGCTGGCAGCAGCTCCTGGGGCTGGACGGTCGTCACGTCTCGGGCTTCACAAAGGCTTGACCGCTTCGGCGAACAGGTTGACACCTGTGGCGTCGGTGTAGGTCTTCACATCAGGCAGTGTGGCCGGAAACAATCGCGTCAGACCGGCTTCATCGCGGTAAATCAGGTACCATTCCATGAAGTGCTCCATCCAGAAACGTTCCGGGTTGCTGGAGTGCACGTTGGTGACCAGCAAGGTACCGCCGGGTCGCAGGTGGTTGTCGAAGTAGGCAATCAGCCGCGCGCAGGCTTTGTCGGCCAGGTAGTCGAACAGGCCGGCACAGTAGATGTAGTCGTACCGCTCTTCCAAAGGCACACCCTGTTCGCGCGAGCTGCGCTTGAGCAGCTGGTGCACCGATTCATGGCGCAGGGTCACCTGCAATGGCTCGCGGCCCGCGGTCTTCGCCTTCTCGATCAGGCGCTGGCTGGTGTAGAGCAGGGTTTCGTCGCTGAAGTCCATCAGCGTCACGTCCAGGTGGTCCAGCGGCGGCTCGGTGGCGACCAGCCTCTGCAATTCGCCCGCTGGGCCGCAACCCACGTTGAGAATGCGCAACGGCCGCCCCTGCGACCTCGCCTGCTCTGACAGGCTTTGCAACCGATCGAGCAGGATGTCCACCCGATTGCGGTGCGCCTGGGCCACGCCGGCCTGCAGGAACATGAAGTTGACCAGCTCGAAGTAGGTGCTGGGTCCCTCGCGCGGGTTGCCCAGAATCTGGTTGACCATCTGGTAGTCGCCCGCGTAGCCCAGCGGCTTGGCAAAGGTGCGGTAGACGAACGGCGCGCGCAGCACCAGCGGGTGGATCGCGGCCTGCGCGAAGGCCCGGTGGGCCGGCTCCTGCTCAGGAGGCACTTTGGCCGCCTCAGCCTCGAAGCGCAGGAGGTATTCCCGACCTTTGGTCAGCAGCGGTCGGGCAATCTCGAAGAACACGTCATCACGCACGCGCCCATGCACGTCGCGAGGAAGCGCGGCGGTGATGTCGGCCTGGTCGAGCCAGCGTGTGACCTCGGAAAAATAGGCCCGCAGGTCGTTGACGACCACCTGGTAGTTTTGCCCGACACGCGATCGCGACTCCCATTCATCGACAAACCGGCCGACGGCCTCGGACACGCTGCGCGTGGTGTGGTCGATGACCCCGAGGTCGTTCCACTCGTCCGTCAGCGTGAGCGACACCACCGCCATCAGCCCGGTGTTGAGCAGGCTCACCACCACCGCTTTGCCCTTGTAGATGCTGCGGTCCCCGGAGCGGATGTTCAGCTCGCTGAGCACCTCGCTCACCTGCACGATGGAGTAGGGGTTGTAGACCTCCATCACCAGCGAGCGGCGCTGCAGGCTGGTGAGGGTGCCGCGGGCGGCCTCGCCCTGGCTGTTCCGGAAGGTGACGACAGGATCGAATGGGCGCTGGAATTGCACGGTGTGGCCGACTTCAAACGATGGGCGGGACTGCCAATGTAGCGCCCCTGTGTGTCTTCCCTGGTCGCCGAGTGTAGTCATCTGCCACCTGGAGCCGCACGGCGGTGGGTGACCAGGTTTGCAGGTCCGGCGCGAAAACAACAAAGGCCTGCCGGATCATGCCCGCGCAGGCCTCTGGACAGGAGTGTGCAGCACCCTATTTTTTTTCGTTCGGATCGTAGATCGTGGTGCCGGTGCCCACGCCCACGCCGACCCGGGCGTCGCCGCCGCCAATGGGAGCACTCACCCCGACCCCGGCACCCACGCCCACGCGACCGTCCTGGTTGACGCCCACGCCCACACCGACCGGCCCCACGCTGGTGCCCACACCGAGGTTCACCCCGCCGGAGCCGACACCAACACCAATGGAAAACGGCCCCACCGGGATGCCGATGCCCACGCCGATGGACGTGCAGCCCGCCAGCCCGGCGGCCAGCAGCAGCACCGCCACAGAGCGGGAAACAGGGGTTGGATGGCGAAGAAGTTTCATGCGGTGGTCCGGAAGCAATGCGCTGGAATAGCGACTATTCTGAACCCGACAGGACGCCAAAGTGCCCGCGGTGACAGCCGGTTACCCCTGTGCGCGCCATCCGTCACACCAGCAAGGCGTTGACCCGCTTCACGTACGCCGCCGGGTCCTCGGGCAGGCCGCCTTCGGCCAGCAGCGCCTGGTCGAACAGGATGTGGGCCAGATCATCAAAGTGCGCACTAACTTCCAGCTTCTTCACCAGCGGGTGTTCGGCATTCACTTCCAGGATGGGCTGGGTGGTCGGCGCTTGCTGGCCGGCCGCCTTGAGCATGCGCGCGAGCTGATTGGACAGATCGCCCTCGCCCACCACCAGGCAGGCCGCCGAATCCACCAGGCGGGTGGTCACGCGAACGTCCTGGGCCTTGCCTTTGAGCGCTTCCTTGAGCCTGTCGAGCACCGGCTTGAAGGTTTCGGCCGCGGCTTCAGCGGCCTTCTTTTCCTCGTCGTCCTGCAGCGTGCCCAGATCGACCGCGCCCTTGGCCACGCTCTGCAGCGGTGTGCCGTCAAAGTCGTGCAGGTGCGACAGCGCCCACTCGTCCACCCGGTCGGCCATCAGCAGCACCTCGATGCCCTTTTTCTTGAACACTTCGAGCTGCGGGCTGTTTTTGGCGGCGGCAATGCTGTCGGCGGTGATGTAGTAAATCGCCGCCTGACCTTCTTTCATGCGCGCCTTGTAGTCGGCAAAGCCCACCGCCACCGCGTCACTGGTGGTGCTGGCAAAGCGCAGCAGCTTGGCGATCTTGTCGCGGTTGGCGAAGTCTTCGCCCAGGCCTTCCTTGAGCACCGCTCCGAATTCGGCGTAGAAGGCGCTGTACTTGCCGGCGTCTTTCTCGGCGGCGGCTTTGTCTTCTGCGCTGACCACATCGGTCACGCCGTCGGCGCTCTCTTCGGCTTTGGGCGCCACGTCTTTCCTGGCCAGGTCTTCCAGCATGGCCAGCACGCGGCGGGTGTTGCCTTCGCGGATTGCCTTGACGTCGCGGCTTTCCTGCAGCAGTTCACGGCTCACGTTGAGCGGCAGGTCGGCCGAATCGACCACGCCCTTGACCCAGCGCAGGTACGAGGGCATCAGCGCCTCGGCCTCGTCCATGATGAAGACGCGCCGCACGTAGAGCTTGATGCCCGCCTTGCGGTCGCGGTTCCACAGGTCCATCGGCGCCTTGGCCGGGATGTACAGCAGCTGGGTGTATTCGGTGGCGCCCTCCACCCGGTTGTGGCTCCAGGCCAGCGGCGCGGCCTGGTCGTAGCTGATGTTCTTGTAGAACTCGCCGTACTGCTCGTCAGAAATGTCTTTCTTGCTGCGCGCCCAGAGCGCGTTGGCCGAGTTCACCGCCTCCCACTCGTCCTTCGTCAGGTATTCGCTCTTCTCGGCGTCCCATTCTTCCTTCTGCATCAGGATCGGCAGGCTGATGTGGTCGGAGTACTTGGTGATCAGCGACTTGAGCTTCCAGTGGCTCAGAAATTCGCTCTTGTCTTCGCGCACATGCAGGGTGATGGTGGTGCCGCGCGCGGCGCGCTCGATGGTCTCCACCTCGAAGTCGCCCGTGCCGCCGCTGGTCCAGCGCACGCCCTCGGCCGCCGGCAAGCCAGCGCGGCGGCTTTCCACCACGATTTGGTCGGCCACGATGAAGCCCGAATAAAAGCCCACACCGAACTGGCCGATGAGTTGCGCGTCCTTCTTCTGGTCACCGCTCAGGTGGCTCATGAAGTCCTTGGTGCCGCTCTTGGCAATCGTGCCCAGGTGCTCCACCGCTTCGGCCTGGCTCATGCCGATGCCGTTGTCGGTGATGGTGATGGTCTTGGCCGCCTTGTCGAAAGCCACGCGCACGTCGAGATTGGGCGCGTCCTCGAACAGCGCGGCGTTGTTCAGGCCTTCAAAACGCAGCTTGTCGCAGGCGTCCGAGGCGTTGGACACCAGCTCGCGCAGAAAAATCTCGGGGTTGGAATACAGCGAATGGGTGACGAGGTGCAGCAGCTGCGCCACCTCGGCCTGGAAAGACAGGGTTTGTTTGCTCATGGGTCTGGAGGGGGTTTGAAAAACACAGGCGCGCCCGCTCGGCGCGCTCACGCATGGCGTGAATTATGGGCGGGGTGGGGTTTTTCAAGCCCCGGGCCGCTCGCCTCGGCCCAACGGCTCAGGCGTCGATGGACGGCGCCGGTCTCAGCCAGGCCAGCATCTGCGCCGCCACCTGGGGGCTGGACAGCAGGTCCAGATGCCCGGTGCGGTACGCGATGAACTGGCTGCTCTTCGCAAACACCAAGCTGCGTGCCGGATCGTCGTGCAAGCCCAGCGCGCTGTTCAGCGGCACCAGGCCATCGCCCGTGAGCCGGTCGGCCAGCAAGCTGCGCCGGCCCGCCAGCGTGGCGGCCACGGCGAAGCAGGCCACGCCCTCGGGCAGCAGCAGCGGCACGCGGTGATCGTCGGGCGACCCGAAGCGGTCGCGGCCTTGCCAATCGGCGTCCTGAACATGGCCGTGCCGCAGGTCGGTGATGCCGGCGCTGCGGATCTTGCCCAGCCGGGCAAACGGCGCCGTGTGCGGCGACGACGCCAGCAACAGGTCGACGCCATGGCCCGCGCGCTCCAGCGGCGCGCCGTGGTGCGGCGTGCCCAGAAAAATCAGCTCGCGCAGCAGGCCTGGCCAGCGCTGGCCCGCCTCGCGCGCGGACTGCACGGCCGAGCGCGCCACCAGGCCGCCCATGCTGTGGCCCACAAGGGTGATGCGCTCCAGCGGCCCCGGCCAGGCCACCACCAGCCGTTCCAGCATCAACGCCAGCTGGTGCCCGTTGGTGGAGGTGTGCAGCCCCGAGTTGTAGCGCAGGTACACCGGGGTGCAGCCCAGCGCCTGCGCCAGAAATTCGCCGTGGTCGTGGCCGTCGCGGCGCCACTGCGTGTCGTTCATGCTCAGGCCGTGGATCAGCATCAGCAGGTGCGGGCTGGCTGTCGCACCCAGCTGCGCCTTCAAGGGCGCGGGTGCCAGCGGCAAAAGCTCCCCGCCCTGGCGCAGTTCCATCGCCTGCGCCAGCGGGTTGCCAAAACTCTGCAGCCGGTCGCCCAGCACACCGTTCAGCGCCGCCAGCACCGCCTCGCGCGCGGGCGAAGCCTCGGGGTGCGTGGCCGGGTCGTCCACCAGCGGCAGCAGCGCGGCCAGCGCGCCGTCCAGCCCATGGCCCACGATGTGCGCCACACCGCGAATGCCCCGGTAAATCTGCCCGGTCAGGCCACTGGCCTGTTCATCCGAAGCCCCGCTGGAGAACCCCAGCCGCCGCCGCACCGACTGGTGCACCCCCTCGGTGATGTTGATCACACCCTGCGTGGCCTGCGAGGCCAGCTGCGCTGCGGCCCGCAGGTCGGTCGGGCGCAGGTGGCGCAGCACGGCGCGTTTGGGGTTGTTGGGGGGAGTCGGAAGGGGCATGGGTCATTTTGGCCGTGCAACGGCGCCAGCAATGGTGGCGACAACCTAGAAAAGCAAGGGTCACCTCAGGCGGAACGCACCTTCAGCGCCGCAACCAGGCTTTGGGACCCACAAGATCTTCCCGGCGATCAAAACGACTCCCCCGCCCCCAGATACCGCCACTGCCCCACCGGCAGATTGCCCAGCACCACGTTGCCGATGCGGATGCGCTTGAGGCCCACCACGTGCAGGCCCACCTGTTCGCACATGCGGCGGATCTGGCGCTTTTTGCCTTCCTTGAGGATGAAGCACAGCTGCTCGGAGTTCATCCAGTCGACCTTCGCGGGCAGCAGGGGCTGATCGTCCAGGCTCAGGCCGTGGCGCAGCCGGGCCAGCTGTTCGGGCGGGAAAACGGCCTGCACGTTCTGAGTGACCACGCCCGCGCCGTGCGGGCCATTGGGCGCCCACTGCACACGCACCAGGTATTCCTTTTCGATGCCGCTGTTCTCGCCGATGAGCTGGCGCGCGATGCGGCCGTCCTGCGTGAGCACGAGCAGGCCCACCGAGTCGATGTCGAGCCGGCCGCAGGGCGCGAGGCCGCGGGTGTGTTCGGGGACGAAGCGGCGGCCGTCGGCCGGGTGGCGGGCGTCGCCGCGCCACTGGCTGGGCGCGCCGATCAGCGTGGCGGCGGCTTCGTGGCCGTCTTCGGGCTGTCCGCTCACGTAGCCCATGGGCTTGTGCAGCAGGATGGTGACCTGCCCGGCCTGCTGGTGGCGCGCCTGCGGCAACACCTCAACGTTGGCGTCGGGCGCCACCGGCATGCCCATGACGGCCGGCTCGCCGTTGACCAGCACCCAGCCGCGCGCGATCCATTCGTCGGCCTCGCGGCGCGAGCACAGGCCGAGGTCGGCCATGCGTTTGTTGAGCCGCACCTCGCCGCGCACGTTGCCGACTCGGGCGAGGTCGGGGCGGGCGTCGCGCGCCACCGGGCGCGGTGCGGCCGATGGGCCGCGCTGCGGACGGTCGATGACGGGGCGCTGGCCCGCAGACCGGGCGCTGACCGGGCGGTCAGCCCCGTGGCGGGGGCGCTCGGCGCGTTCGCCGTCGGGGCCGCCCCGTTGGGCACCGGAGCCCGTCGAGGGTGCCCGCGGCGGCTTGGGCACGGAGGCGGAAACGCTCTTGGCGCGGGCCGGGCCGGGTGGTCGGACAGGAGCGCGACGCGGCGCAAACGGGTCGGCCGGTTTCTTGGGTGCAGCGCCCGGGTTGAGCTTGAGCGTGCTGGGTTTCTTGTCGGTGGTCATGGGCAGATCATCCCAGAAGGATTCAAAGGCCTGGACCACCGAGTTCGCCGTAGCGCAGGGCCTGGAGGTCCAGCACACGCAGGCCGCCGTACTCGACGCGGATCCACCCTTTGACCGAGAGCACGGCCAGCGCTTCATTCACCCGCTGGCGCGACAGGCCCACCAGATAGGCCAGTTCCTGCTGGGTGATGCGCAGGATGCCGCCGACGTTGGGATACAGCAGCGGGTGGAACAGCGCGGCCAGGTTGCGGGCCACACGCAGGTCGGGGTTGTTCAGGCGATCGATTTCGCGTGCGGCGATGAACTGGCCCAGACGCTCGTTGAGCTGGTGCATGACGAAACGGTTGAAGCCCAGCGAGTGGTCGATCAGCCAGTCGAAGGTCTCCACCGGCAAGCCGGCCACGCGGCTCTTGCGCAAGGCCTGGATGTTGTAGCGGTAGTGTTCGTGCTTGAGCACCGTGCCTTCGCCGAACCAGCCGCCGGGCGCCACACCGGTAAAGGTGATCACCGGACCCTGCGAGTCGTCGTTGTTCATCTTGAGCAGTCCGTCGACCAGACCGAACCAGTAGGTGACCGGTCGGCCGATGCGGCAGATGGTTTCACCGACCTGCACCTCGCTCACCACCAGCGCGTCCACCGCACGCTGGCGCTCGCTCTCGCTCAGGCGTTCCAGCCAGGGAATCTGGGCCAGTTCCTGGGGTGTCGGCGGGCGGGCGCGTTCGCGCAACTGAGAGCCGGAACGGCTGGGGGCAGAGGGGCTCATGACGGGTCTGGCTCGAAACGGACCGATGAGAGGGCCTAGGGTAAGTCCTAGGAGGGCAGACCCTTCAATTGTCGTCGCACTGACAACATAACGTCAAACATCTGCCTAACATCCGCCCCAGAATGATTCGAAAACGGGTGCGCCCAAGGCCTGCCGCCTGAACGGCCCACCCCGACTCTGGAGACCTGCATGCAAACGACTTTCCCACGGCTCTTGCTGGAACACGCCAAGACACGTCCTGACGGGGCGGCCATGCGCGAGAAGGAATACGGCATCTGGCAGACCACCACCTGGTCGGACATGGCCAGGCTGGTGGAGGCCATTGCCTGCGGCCTGCACCAGGCCGGACTGCAGCGCGGCGAACACATGGTGGTGATCGGCGCCAACCGTCCGCGCCTTTACGCCACCATGCTGGCCGCTCAGTCGCTGGGCGCGATTCCGGTGCCGCTGTACCAGGACGCGGTGGGCGCCGAATGCGTGTTCCCGATCAACAACGCCGAGGTGCGTTTCGCGGTGGTGGAAGACCAGGAGCAGGTCGACAAGATGCTCGAAATCCGCGACCGCTGCCCGCAACTGGCGCACATCTACTACGACGATCCGCGCGGCCTTCGCAACTACGACCAGCCGGGCCTGGGCGCATTGGAAGAGCTGATCGGCGCCGGCCAGGCCTTTGCCAAGATCCACCCTCAGCTGTTCGGCGAGCAGGTGGAGATGGCCCAGCCCGGCGACGTGGCCGCCATGTTCTTCACCTCGGGCACCACCGGCAACCCCAAGGGCGTGGTGCACACCCACAACACGCTGATCGACCGCGCGGCCGTGGGCGCCCGGTTCGACAAGCTGACCGAAAAAGACGAGGTCCTGGCCTACCTGCCCCCGGCCTGGATCGGCCAGAACATCTTCAGCTACGCGCAGTGGCTGGTGGCGGGCTATGTGGTGAATTGCCCGGAGTCGAGCGCGACCGTCACCATCGACCTGAAGGAAGTCGGCCCCACCTACTATTTCGCGCCACCGCGCGTGTTCGAAGGCCTGCTGACCACGGTGATGATCCGCATGGAAGACGCGGGCGCCCTGAAGCGCAAGATGTTCCACGCCTTCATGGACGTGGCGCGCCGCATCGGACCGGACAAGATGGACGGCAAAGCGGTCGGCTTCATGGACAACCTGAAGTACGCGCTCGGCAACCTGATGGTCTACGGTCCGCTGCGCAACAGCCTGGGCATGAGCCGCGTGCGCGTGGCCTACACCGCCGGTGAAGCGATCGGCCCCGATCTGTTCAGCTTCTACCGGAGCATCGGCATCAACATCAAGCAGCTCTACGGCTCCACCGAAACCGCTGTGTTCGTCTGCCTGCAGCCCGACCACGAAGCGCGCGCCGACACCGTGGGCGTGCCCTGCGAAGGCGTGGAAATCAAGTTGAGCGAGACCGGCGAGATTCTGGTGAAGTCGCCGGGCCTGCTCAAGGAATACTACAAAAATCCGGCCGCCACCGCCGAGGTGCTGACCGCCGACGGCTGGTACCACACCAGCGACGCGGGCTTCATCGATGCCTCGGGCCACCTGAAGATCATCGACCGCGTGAAAGACGTGGGCCGCATCAAGGGCGGCGCCAACGACGGCGCCATGTTCGCGCCCAAGTACGTGGAGAACAAGCTCAAGTTCTTCTCGCAGATCAAGGAGGTGGTGGCCTACGGCGACCAGCGCGAGAAAGTCTGCGTGATGGTCAACATCGACTTCGAGGCGGTGGGCAACTGGGCCGAGCGCCGGAACCTGCCTTACGCCGGCTACACCGACCTGGCCCAGAAACCCGAGGTGTACGAACTGATCCGCGAGTGCGTGGAGAAGGTCAACGCCGACCTGAGCCGCGACGAGCTGCTCGCCGGCAGCCAGATCAGCCGCTTCCTCGTTTTGCACAAGGAGCTGGACGCCGACGACGGCGAACTGACCCGCACCAACAAGGTCCGCCGCGGCTTCATCGGCGACAAGTACAGCGCCCTCGTGGACGCGCTCTACGGCGGCAAGACCGAGCAATACATCGAAACCCAGGTGAAGTTCGAAGACGGCCGCACCGGCAGCGTGAGCGCCACGCTGCAGGTGCGCGACGCCAAGACCTTTGCTCCCGTGAAAGCCGCAGCATGACCAAAAAAATCGGCGACGTCATCCTCGACGTGCACAACATCAGCCTGCGCTTTGGCGGCGTGAAGGCGCTGACCGACATTTCCTTCAACGTGAAGGAGCACGAGGTGCGCGCCATCATCGGCCCCAACGGCGCGGGCAAGAGCTCCATGCTCAACTGCATCAACGGTGTCTACCAGCCGCAGGAAGGCTCGATCAACTTCCGCGGCAAAACCTTCAAGCACATGAACAGCCGGCAGGTGGCCGAGATGGGCATCGCCCGCACCTTCCAGAACCTGGCGCTGTTCAAGGGCATGAGCGTGATCGACAACATCATGACCGGCCGCAACCTGCGCATCAAAAGCAACCTGTTTTTGCAGGCGCTGCGCATCGGTCCGGCGCAGAAGGAAGAGGAAGAGCACCGCGAATTTGTCGAACGCATCATCGACTTTCTGGAAATCCAGGCCTTCCGCAAGACACCCGTGGGCACCCTGCCCTACGGTCTGCAGAAGCGGGTCGATCTGGGTCGCGCCCTGGCGATGGAACCGAAGGTGCTGCTGCTGGACGAGCCGATGGCGGGCATGAACATGGAAGAGAAGCAGGACATGAGCCGCTTCATCCTGGACGTGAACGACGAGTTCGGCACCACCATCGTGCTGATCGAGCACGACATGGGCGTGGTGATGGACATTTCGGACCGCGTGGTGGTGCTGGACTACGGCAAGAAGATCGGTGACGGCACACCCGAAGAGGTGCGCAACAACGAAGAAGTCATCAGCGCGTACCTCGGCACGAGCCACTGAACACGGAGTCATCAAGATGGGTTTCTTCATTGAAGCATTGATTGGCGGCCTGATGGCCGGCATGCTCTATTCGCTGGTCGCGCTCGGTTTTGTGCTGATTTACAAAGCCTCGGGCGTGTTCAACTTCGCCCAGGGTGCGATGGTGCTGTTTGCCGCACTGGCCATGGCCCGCTTCTCGCAGTGGATTCCCCAATGGCTGGGGCTCGAGAGCAAGCTGCTGGGCAACGTGATTGCGTTCCTCATCGCCGCTGGCTGCATGTACATCCTGGCCTGGCTGATCGAGCGCCTCGTGCTGCGCCACCTGGTAAACCAGGAGGGCGTGACCCTGCTCATGGCGACGCTGGGCATCACCTACTTCCTCGACGGCCTGGGCCAGACCATCTTCGGCTCGGACATCTACCAGATCGACGTCGGGATGCCCAAGGAGCCGGTGTTCCTGTTCCAGGACGTGTTCGAAGGCGGCGTGCTGATCAGCCTGGAAGATGTGTACGCCGCGATGGTGGCGGCCTTGCTGGTGATCGTGCTGTCACTGTTTTTCCAGAAAACCGGCACCGGCCGGGCATTGCGCGCGGTGGCCGACGACCACCAGGCAGCGCAGTCCATCGGCATTCCGCTCAACCGCATCTGGGTGATTGTCTGGTTCGTGGCCGGCATCACCGCCCTGGTGGCCGGCATCATCTGGGGCTCCAAGCTGGGGGTGCAGTTCTCGCTGACCACTGTGGCCCTGCGCGCCCTGCCCGTGATCATCCTGGGCGGTCTCACTTCGGTGCCCGGCGCCATCATCGGCGGCCTGATCATCGGCGTGGGCGAGAAGCTGTCCGAGGTCTACCTCGGCCCCATGGTGGGCGGCGGCATCGAGATCTGGTTTGCGTATGTGCTGGCGCTGGTGTTCCTGCTGTTCCGGCCGCAGGGGCTCTTTGGCGAAAAAATCATTGATCGAGTCTGAATGCCTTGCGGGTCAGACCACGATTTGCGCAGCCAATGTGCTCTGACCCCAACTGAATAGGGAACCCGAATGTTCTATCGTGAAAACGGTCAATTCAAGACCTCCTACCGCACCGACCAGCAGATCTTTCCGATCGCGCAGGACCGCTGGGCCATCCTCGCGCTGATCGCGTTCGCCTTCATCGGCGTGCCGATGCTGGCCGACGAATACATGTTCCGCGCCATCCTGATCCCGTTCCTGATCCTGGCGCTGGCGGCACTGGGCGTGAACATCCTGGTGGGCTATTGCGGGCAGATCTCGCTCGGCTCTGGCGCCTTCATGGCGGTGGGCGCCTACATGGCCTACAACACCTACATCCGCATCGACGGCATGCCGCTGATCGTGGCGCTGCTGGCCGGCGGCTTCTTTGCCACGCTGGTCGGCATGTTTTTCGGCATCCCCAGCTTGCGCGTCAAAGGCCTGTACCTGGCGGTGGCCACGCTGGCCGCGCAGTTCTTCTGCGACTGGGCCTTCAGCCGCATCAGCTGGTTCACCAACAACAGCACCTCGGGTTCGGTGGCGGTGTCGGGCCTGGAGGTGATGGGCTGGACCATCAACACGCCAGTGGAAAAGTACCTGTTCTGCCTGGGGTTCCTGGTGGTGTTCGGCCTGCTGGCCAAGAACCTGGTGCGCTCGGCGATTGGCCGCGAGTGGATGGCGATCCGCGACATGGACGTGGCGGCCGCTGTCATCGGCATCCGCCCGATGTACGCCAAGCTCAGCGCCTTCGCCGTCAGCTCCTTCATCATCGGTGTGGCAGGTGGCCTCTGGGCCTTCGTGCACCTGGGCTCCTGGGAACCGGCAGCCTTCTCCATCGACCGCTCGTTCCAATTGCTGTTCATGGTGATCATCGGCGGCATGGGTTCCATCATGGGGAGCTTCTTCGGCGCCGCCTTCATCGTCGTGCTGCCCATCTTTCTGAACCAGTTCATGCCCTGGCTGGGATCGCTGGTAGGCGTGGAGATTTCCACCGCCGCCGTCTCCCACACCGAGTTCATGATCTTCGGAGCGCTGATCGTCTGGTTCCTGATCGTGGAGCCCCATGGTCTGGCCAAACTCTGGAGCATGGCCAAGCAAAAGCTGCGGCTATGGCCATTCCCCCACTGATGTTCCCGCCGATTTCCCCGTGTGTTCGCCCCTTCCCTTTAGGAGACAAATGATGAAAGTTCGCAAACTGGTTCTCTCGGTTTCTTTGGCCTGTGCCGCCATCGCAGGTGCGGTTGTGCCTTCCGTTGCCATGGCGCAGGACAAGGTGCAGTTCTTCCCGGTGCTGTCCGGTCGCACCGGGCCCGTCGCCCCCAACGCCACGCCCTGGGCCAACGGACACAACGACTACATGAAGCTGGTCAATGAGCGCGGTGGCATCAACGGTGTGAAAACGCTGGTGGAAGAGTGCGAAACCGCCTACGCCACCGACCGCGGCGTCGAATGTTATGAGCGTCTCAAGGGCAAGCATGGTGGCGCCACCGTGTTCCAGCCACTGTCGACCGGTATCACTTTTGCCCTGACCGAAAAAATTCCCGCCGACAAGATCCCCATGATCACCTCCGGCTATGGCCGCAGCGATTCGGCCGATGGTGGCGTGTTCAAGTGGAACTTCCCCCTGATCGGCCACTACTGGGTGGCCGGCGACACGGTGCTGCAGCACATCGCCAAGACACAGGGCGGCTGGGACAAGCTCAAAGGCAAGAAGATCGCCGTCGTCTACCACGACAGTCCGTTCGGCAAAGAGCTGCTGCCCATCGTGCAGGAACGCGCCGCCATGCACGGTTTCACGCTGCAGCTGCTGCCCGTGCCAGCGCCGGGCGTGGAGCAAAAGGCCATCTGGCTGCAGGTGCGCCAGCAGCGGCCCGACTTCGTCGTGATGCAGACCTGGGGGGTGATGACCGCGACGGCCATCAAGGAAGCGGTGGCCACCGGCTACCCGCGCGAAAAGATGTTCGGCACCTGGTGGTCGGGTGCTGAACCCGATCTGAAAGACGTGGGCGCGGCCGCCAAGGGCTACAGCGCGGTGATGATGCAGCATGGCGCCGAGTTCCAGTCGACCGTTGTCAAGGAGATCCTGGACAAAGTGCATGCGAAGAACCAGGGCACGGGTCCGAAGGACGAAGTGGGCACGGTGCTGTACATGCGCGGTGTGGTCGGCGCGATGCTGGCCACCGAAGGTGTGCGCGCCGCGCAAGAGCGCTTTGGCAAGGGCAAGGTCATGACCGGTGAACAGGCCCGCTGGGGGTATGAGAACCTCAACCTGACCCAGGCCAAGCTCGACGCCTTGGGCTTCAAGGGCGTGATGCGCCCGGTCTCGACCAGCTGCCAGGACCACATGGGCTCTGCATGGACCCGCGTGCACACCTGGGACGGCGCCAAGTTCACCTGGGCGTCCGACTGGTTGCAGGCCGACGAGCAGATCATCCGACCGCTGGTCAAGGCCTCTGCCGACCGGTACGCGGCCGAGAAGAAGCTGTCGCGCCGCGCGGCATCAGACTGCCAGTCTTGATCTGAACACCCCCGCCGCGCTTTGCGCGACCCCCTCAAGGGGGCGACACCTGCGGCCCGGCAGAGCCGGTTCCGCGGTGTCCCTTGATGGGGTCACCTCGCTCCGCGGCGGGACGTGATGAAGGCCGATCCGGGCTGACATGTTCAGCCCCTATTCGAAAGACCGGCTTGCTCGGCCTTTCGAATGGCTCCCAAGGAACACACCATGACGACTCCCAACATCGTTCTCAACGTCAACGGCATCGAGGTCATCTACAACCACGTGATCCTGGTGCTCAAGGGCGTTTCGCTCAACGTGCCCGAAGGCAAGATCGCGGCCGTGCTGGGCGGCAACGGCGCCGGCAAGACGACCACCTTGCGCGCCATCTCCAACCTGCTCAAGGCCGAACGGGGCGAGGTCACCAAGGGCAGCATCGAGCTGCGCGGTGAGCGCATCGAAAACCTCACGCCCGCCGATCTGGTGAACCGGGGCGTGGTGCAGGTGATGGAAGGACGCCACTGCTTCGCCCACCTGACGATCGAAGAAAACCTGCTGACCGGTTCCTACACACGCAAGGACAAGGCCGAGATCGCCCGCAACCTGGAGAAGGTCTACAACTATTTCCCGCGCCTGAAGACGCGCCGCACCTCGCAGGCGGCCTACACCTCGGGCGGCGAGCAGCAGATGTGCGCCATCGGCCGCGCGCTGATGACCAACCCCAGCGTGATGCTGCTCGACGAGCCGTCGATGGGTCTGGCGCCGCAGATCGTGGAAGAGGTGTTCGAGATCGTGAAAGACCTCAACACCAAAGAAAAGGTCACCTTCCTGCTGGCCGAGCAGAACACCAACATGGCGCTGAAGTACGCCGATTACGGCTACATCATGGAGAGCGGCCGCATCGTGATGGACGGTCTGGCCTCGGACCTGCGCAACAACGAAGACGTGAAAGAGTTTTACCTCGGCATGGGTGGCGGTGAGCGCAAGAGCTTCAAGGACGTGAAGAGCTACAAGCGCAGGAAGCGTTGGCTGGCTTGACCCACCCCCGCGCCGCCTGCGGCGTCACCCCCTCAAGGGGGCAGCGCGAGTGGCCCGGCGAAGCCGGTTCCACCGCGCTCTCGAATCAGACACCTCTGTCCAACATTTGTAGCTGCTGCCATGACCGACTTCTTCGACGCCCTGGAAACACGCTCCCCTGATCTGCGCGAGGCAGCGCAGATGGGCGCGCTGCCGGGTCAGCTGGCCCATGCGAAACAGAACAGCGCGGCGTTTGCCGACATCCTGCGCGACATCGACGTTTCGACCATCAACACCCGCGCCGCACTGACCCGCATCCCGGTCACGCGCAAGAGCGAGCTGCTGGAACGCCAGAAAACCAAGCGGCAGCACGATGCCTTTGGCGGTTTTTCCGCACTGGTTCGCGGCCCGGCGATGTCGCGGATCTTTGCCTCGCCCGGCCCGATCTACGAACCCGAAGGCGCCACCAAGGACTACTGGCGTGCGGGCCGCGCCCTGTTCGCCGCCGGGTTCCGCGCCGGCGAGCTGGTGCACAACAGCTTCAGCTACCACATGACGCCGGGCGCGTTCATCCTGGAGTCGGGTGCGCACGCGGTGGGTTGCACCGTGTTCCCGGGCGGCATCGGCCAGACCGAACAGCAGCTCGAAGCCATGGTCGACCTCAGGCCCGACGCCTACACCGGCACGCCCAGCTTTCTGCGCATCCTGCTGGAAAAAGCAGCCGAGACCGGCACCGACATCCGCTGCCTGACCAAAGCCTCGGTCGGCGGTGAAGCCTGCCCTCCGAGCCTGACGGCCTGGTTCAAGGAACGCGGCGTCGACGTGTACCAGACCTACGCCACCGCCGATCTGGGCCTGGTGGCCTACGAGACCGCTTCCCGCGAAGGCCTCGTGCTGGATGAGGGCGTGATTGTGGAAATCGTGCGCCCCGGCACCGGCACGCCCGTCGAGGACGGCGAGGTCGGTGAACTGGTGGTGACCACGCTCAACGCGGCCTACCCGCTGATCCGCTTTGGCACAGGCGACCTGTCGGCCATCCTGCCCGGAACCTGTCCCACCGGTCGCACGGCGCCACGCATCAAGGGCTGGATGGGCCGCGCCGACCAGACCACCAAGATCAAGGGCATGTTCGTGCACGCCTCACAGGTGAACGACATCGCCAAGCGGTTTCCGGAAGTGAAAAAAGCCCGCCTGGTGGTCAGCGGCGAAATGGCCAACGACCAGATGTGCCTGCAGGTCGAAGCCACCGAGGTGGGCGATGGCTTGCGGGAACGGCTGGAAGACGCCATGCGGGAAGTGACCAAACTGCGTGGCCAGGTGCAGGTGGTGCGCCCGGGCAGCCTGCCCAACGATGGCAAAGTGATCGAGGACGCACGCAGCTACCAGTGAGCCGCAGCGCCCCCGGCACAGGGTTTCCCCCGGGGGTCTGCTAAGTACTTTCCGCGATTTTTCGTGGAGGGGGCACCGCTACCATGACCGGGTTGACCAACCCCTATGGAGCTCCCATGAAAAAGTTTCTGGCCCTCACCCTGACCGCCGCCGTCTCCGCCGGTGCGTTTGCCCAAGCCTTCCCCAGCAAGCCCATCACCCTGGTGGTGCCTTTCGCCGCCGGCGGTCCGACCGACCTGGTGGCCCGTCAGCTGGCCGAGGCCATGCGCAAGCCCCTGGGTGGCGCCACCATCGTGGTGGAAAACGCCGCCGGCGCCGGCGGCACCATCGGTGCAGCCAAGGTGGCCCGCGCAGCACCCGACGGCCATACCTTGCTCGTCTGGCACATCGGGATGGCGGCCACCGCAGGCCTGTACCGCAAGCTCCCCTACAAGCCGCTGGAAGACTTTGAATACCTGGGCATGATCAACGACGTGCCGATGACGCTGCTGGGCGCACCCAAGCTGCCCGCCAACACCTACCGCGATTTCGAGAACTACATCCGCGTCAACGGTGGCAAACTCAACCTCGCGCACGCCGGTCTGGGATCGGCCTCGCACCTGTGTGGCCTGATGTGGCAGTCCGCCGTGAAGCTGGACAAGTCCATGACCACCATCGCCTACCGCGGTACCGGCCCGGCCATGAACGACCTGATCGGTGGCCAGGTGGACGTGATGTGCGACCAGACGACCAACACCACGGCACAGATCGAAGCCGGCCGAGTCAAGGCATTCGCCGTCACCACCGCCAAACCGCTGTCGGGCCACAAACTGCTGAAAGACTACCCTTCTTTGCAGGAGATGGGTCTCAAGGACTTCAACCTGACGATCTGGCATGCCATGTATGCGCCCAAGGGCACGCCCGCCGACGTGAACAAGAAGCTCAACGACGCGCTCAAGGTGGCGTTGAAGGACCCCGATTTCGTCAAGAAACAGAACGAACTGGGCGCCATCGTGGTGAGCGACGCCCGCGTGACCCCGGCCGGTCACAAGGCTTTCGTGGCAAGCGAAATCACCAAGCTCAAGGCCGTGATCGACTCTGCCGGTCAGTTCGCCGACTGACGCTGGCGACCGGGTCGCAGGCCCACGCAGTCCGGCCGCCCTTCGGGGCGGTTTTTTTTCGCCCGCCTGCTGTCACCTCGGCGGCGCTGGCCAGCGGTTCCTCTGCCCACAATGGGTGCGTTCCACACCCACAGGAGACACACATGCACCAGAGACACAACCGCCGCCAGAGCATGGCCACCCTGGCAGCCATCTGCGCCGCACTTGCTCTGCCTTGCTGGGCCACCGCGCAAACCGCTTGGCCCAGCAAGCCGGTGCGCATCGTCGTGCCCTTTGCCCCGGGTGGCACCACCGACATCTTGGCCCGGGTGCTGGCGCCCGAACTCAGCAAGGTGTTTGGCCAACCCTTCGTGGTGGACAACAAGGCCGGCGCTGGCGGCAATATCGGTGCCGAGATCGTGGCCAAGTCGCCGGCAGACGGCCACACGCTGCTCATGGGCACGGTGGGCACGCACGGCATCAACAAGTCGCTCTACAGCAAACTGCCCTACGACCCCCAGAAGGATTTCGCGCCCGTCACCCTGGTGGCCGGGGTGCCCAACGTCATGGTCATGAACGCCAAGCGCGCCCAGGAGTTGGGCATCGCCAACGTGACCGATTTTGTGCGCTACGCGAAGGCAAACCCGGGTCGGCTGAACATGGCCTCCAGCGGCAACGGCACCTCGATCCACCTGGCGGGTGAACTGTTCAAGAGCCGCAACGGCATCTTCATGACGCACATCCCTTACCGCGGTTCCGGCCCCGCCATGAAGGACATGATCGGCGGCCAGATGGACGTGATGTTCGACAACCTGCCTTCGGCCCTGCCACACATCCAGTCCGGTAGCCTGAAGGCCTTTGCCGTCACCAGTGCGGTGCGCTCGGCCGCGGTGCCCGAGCTGCCCACCGTGGCCGAAGCAGGATCGCTCCCGGGTTTCGAGGCCAGCTCCTGGTTTGGCCTGCTGGCGCCCGCCGGCACACCGCCCGACATCGTCAACCGGCTGCAGCAGGAAACCGCCAAGGCGCTGGCGCTGCCGGCGGTGAAAGAGCGCCTGCTCGCACAGGGCGCCATCCCGGGCGGTCAGTCCCCGGCCGAGTTTGCGCGCCAGATCGAGAGCGAGATCGGCAAATGGGCCGCGGTCGTCAAAGCCTCCGGCGCCCGGGTGGACTGATCCGCGATCCGGCGCCGGGCAGCGACCCGCACAACGCCCGGAGCGTGGGGCGAGCGACCGCAGCGAAGGGCCGCCCCGAGCAAGGTCAGCCCCCTCGGGGGGCAGCGACCCGCGCAGCGGCGGAGCCCCGGTCCGCGCTGCCCAGCGCGGGACGCAAGGGGGCAACTCCCTCAAACGCCCCAGACGATCTCCACCTTCGCCGCTTCGCAACGCTGCAGCATCTCGACAAAAGGTGCGCTGCGCATGCGCAGGCTCACCTGATCGAACTCCGGCGGCACCTCGCCACGCGCCGCCGCCTCTTCTGTCAGTCGCTGCTGTTCGGCCTCCTCGGCGGTCGCAGCCTCGCGCAACGTCTCCACGGCCGCCGCCATCTGCCCGGGCTCGATGATGCCGGGGCCCGACGGGTCCTTGCCCAGCACCTCCAGGATGCGCTGGCCATGAGGCTTGAGCATGACCAAGTCGCCGGTTTCGCGGGATTTGAATCGGTAGAGGGACATGTGCATCTCCTGTGGTGAATGAGCCCATTCTTGCACCGCGGGCGGTCACAAGATACCGCCTGCGTCAAACGGATGCGGGTTTTCCCGGTTGGACGCATTTATTTCATGTCTAAACTAATCAGACATGAACACTCCCATTCCTGCGCTGCAGCGCATCCTGTGCATTGGTGGTGGCCCGGCGGGCTTGTACTTCGCGTTGCTCATGAAGCGGCGCGATCCCTCGCTCACGGTCACGGTGGTCGAGCGCAACCGGCCGTTCGACACCTTCGGCTGGGGCGTGGTGTTCTCCGACCAGACGCTGCAGAACCTGAAGAAAGCCGACCCGGAATCGGCCCAGCAGATGGCCGACGCCTTCAACCACTGGGACGACATCGAGGTGTTCTACAAGGGCGGCCGCGTGCGATCGGGTGGTCACGGCTTCATCGGTATCGGGCGCAAGCGCCTGCTCAACATCCTGCAGGAGCGCTGCATGGCGCTCGGCGTGGACCTGGTGTTCGAAACCGATGTGACCGACGACCAGGCGCTGGCCGCACAGTACAACGCCGACCTGGTGATCGCGAGCGATGGCCTGAACAGCCGCATCCGCACGCGGTACGAGAGCACCTACCAGCCCGACATCGACACGCGCCTCTGCCGCTTTGTGTGGCTGGGAACGAAGAAGACCTTTGACGCCTTCACCTTCGCGTTCGAACAGACAGAGCATGGCTGGTTCCAGGCCCACGCCTACAAGTACGACGCCGACACCTCCACCTTCATCGTCGAAACACCCGAGGCGGTGTGGAAGGCGCACGGCATCGAGGACATGAGCCAGGACGAAGGCATCGCTTTCTGCGAGAGGCTGTTCGCCAAGTACCTGGACGGTAATGCCCTGATCAGCAACGCCAAGCACCTGCGCGGCTCGGCCAACTGGATCCGCTTCCCTCGCGTCATCTGCCACACCTGGGTGCATTGGCAAGACATCGGTGGCAAACCGACGCCCATCGTTCTGATGGGCGACGCCGCCCACACCGCGCACTTCTCCATCGGCAGCGGCACCAAGCTCGCGCTGGAAGACGCGATCGACCTGGCCGACGAGTTCTCGAAGAACGCGGGCGCCGACATGGCCACCGTGCTGCAGGGCTACGAAGCGCGCCGCAGTGTCGAGGTGCTGAAGATCCAGAACGCCGCGCGCAACTCCACCGAATGGTTCGAGAACGTGGACCGTTACACCGGCATGGAGATCGAGCAGTTTGCGTACTCGCTGCTCACGCGCAGCCAGCGCATCAGCCACGAGAACCTGCGCCTGCGCGATGCCCACTGGCTGGAAGGCTACGAGAGCTGGCTGGAGTCCAAAGCCGCACCCGGCACCGCGCCCGAGAAGCACCCCACGCCGCCCATGCTGCTGCCGCTCAAGGTGCGCAGCGTCGAACTGAAGAACCGCATCGTTGTCTCGCCGATGGCGCAGTACACGGCCAGCGACGGCGTGGTGGGTGACTGGCACCTGATGCACCTGGGCGCGCGTGCCGTGGGTGGCGCGGCGCTGGTGATGGTGGAGATGACCAGCCCGACGCCCGAGGGCCGCATCACCCCTGGCTGCCCGGGGCTGTGGAACGAAGCGCAGCAGGCCGCGTTCGCCCGCATCGTGGACTTCACGCACCAGCAGAGCAGCGCCAGGATCGGCCTCCAGATCGGCCACAGCGGGCCCAAGGGATCGACACAGCTGGGCTGGGACGCCATCGACGAGCCGCTGCCCTCGCCCAGCGGGCGACCCGACGGTGCGCCGAACTGGCCACTGCTCTCGGCCAGCGCCCTGCCCTACGGCGCGCAGAACCAGGTGCCGCGCGCCATGACCCGCGCCGACATGGACGCAATGTCCGCCGCCTTCGTGGCTGCCACGCAGCGTGCAGCCGCCGCCGGCTTTGACTGGCTGGAGCTGCACGCCGCCCACGGCTACCTGCTCTCGGCCTTCATCTGCCCGCTGACCAACCAGCGCACCGACGAATACGGAGGCCCGCTGGCCAACCGCTGCCGCTACCCACTGGAAGTCTTCAAAGCCATGCGCGCGGCGTGGCCGGCCGACAAACCCATGAGCGTGCGCATCTCCGCGCACGACTGGGCGCCCGGCGGCAACACGCCCGACGACGCGGTGGAAATGTCTCGCCTGTTCAAGGCCGCCGGGTGCGACGTGATCGACGTGTCCTCGGGCCAGACCACACGCCAGGCCAAACCTGTCTACGGCCGCATGTACCAGACACCCTTCGCCGACCGCGTGCGCAACGAGGCTGGCATCCTGACTATGGCGGTGGGGGCCATCAGCGAGGCCGACCACGCCAACAGCATCATCGGCGCCGGCCGCGCCGACCTCTGCGCCGTGGCCCGCCCGCACCTGGCCGACCCCGCCTGGACGCTGCACGAGGCTGCGAAGCTGCAGAGCCGCGCGGTGCAATGGCCGCAGCCCTATGAGAGCGGGCGCGACCAGCTCTACCGCGAGATCGCACGCCAGCAGGCGCTGCAAGGCACCGTGGTCACACAAGACCCCGCAGAGACCGCATGACCTCATCGACCGACACCCTCGACCTCGAAGCCCGCGCGCACAGCGAACACGCGCAGGAGCTGCGCCTGTGGCTGCGCCTGCTGACGTGCTCACAGCTGATCGAAAAGCGCGTGCGCGCCGGCCTGCGCGAGCAGTTCGACACCACCCTCCCGCGCTTCGACCTGATGGCGCAGCTGGAGCGCCACCCCGAGGGCCTGAAGATGAAGGAGCTGTCGCACCGGCTGATGGTCACCGGCGGCAACGTCACCGGCATCACCGACCAACTGGTGGCCGAAGGCCTGGTGGAGCGCATGGCGGTGGAAGGCGACCGCCGGGCCTTCCTGGTGCGCCTCACGCCCGAGGGCCGCAGCGCGTTCGAGCGCATGGCGGCAAAGCATGAGCATTGGATCGTTGACGCCTTCGAAGGCCTGAGCGCCAAGGACCTCGACAGCCTGCACAAGCTGCTGGGCAAGGTCAAACAGCATCAGCTGGATATCAATCAACGCATGGGCGATGCCGCCGAGTAACACCCGAATGAAACATCCCATCCCCGACCACAACCCCATGCGCGGCCAGTACAGCGCCATGGCCACCACCACGCCGCAACATTTCGCACTCAGCGTCGCCGATGGTGTGGCCACCGTCACGCTCAACCGGCCCGAACGCAAGAACCCGCTCACCTTCGACTCCTACGCCGAGCTGCGCGACTGGTTCCTCGGTCTGCAGCGCGCCACCGACATCAAGTCCGTGGTGCTCACCGGCGCGGGCGGCAATTTTTGTTCGGGCGGCGACGTGCACGAGATCATCGGCCCGCTCACCAAGATGAGCATGCCCGAGCTGCTGGCCTTCACCCGCATGACGGGCGCGCTGGTCAGCGCCATGCGCGCCTGCCCGCAGCCCATCGTGGCCGCGCTGGACGGTGTGTGCGCCGGTGCCGGCGCGATGATGGCGCTGGCCTCCGACCTGCGTCTGGGCACGCCCGCGGCCACGGTGGCCTTCCTGTTCACCCGCGTCGGCCTGGCCGGTGCCGACATGGGCGCCTGCGCCCTGCTGCCGCGCATGATCGGCCAGGGCCGGGCGAGTGAACTGCTGTTCACCGGCCGCGCCATGACGGCGTCAGAAGGCCACGCCTGGGGCTTCTTCAACGCGCTGCTCACAAACTGGCGGCGCAACTCGCCCAGGGTCCGACCTTCGCCCACGGCATGACCAAGACCATGCTGCACCAGGAATGGGCCATGACGCTGGACCAGGCCATCGAAGCCGAGGCGCAGGCGCAAGCCATCTGCATGCAGACGCAGGACTTCCGCCGCGCGTATGAGGCCTTCTCCGCCAAGCAGCGTCCGCAGTTCCAGGGCGACTGATCAGGACACCCCATGGTCGCCTTCGAACACCCCCATCCGCACGGCGCGCTGGCGCCGACCGCCCACCTGGAACTGCCGTTTTTCGACGACGCGCACCGCGCACTGGCCAACGGTCTCGTGGCCTGGACTCGCGAGCAGCGTGTCGATGAAACGGACGACCGCGCCGCCTGCAAGGACTGGGTGCAGCGCCTGGGCGCGGCTGGCTGGCTGCGCTACTGCGTGCCCGCAGCGCACGGTGGCGCGCTGCCCGCGCTGGACTCGCGCGCGCTGGTCATCCTGCGCGAAACACTGGCCTACCACTCGCCCCTGGCCGACTTTGCGTTTGCCATGCAGGGCCTGGGCAGCGGCGCCATCACGCTCGCCGGTACATCTGCGCAGAAGGCAGCCTACCTGCCCGCCGTCGCCGCGGGCGAGAAGATCGCCGCCTTCGCCCTGAGCGAGCCCGAAGCAGGCTCCGACGTGGCCGCGATGGCCCTGCGTGCCACGCAGACCGCCGAGGGCTGGCAACTCGACGGCCAGAAGACCTGGATCAGCAACGGCGGCATGGCGGACTTCTACCTCACCTTCGCCAAGACCGAGCCCGACGCCGGCGCGCCGATGCGCCCGGCCTGGACGCCAGCGCGTACATCCAGGTGATGGCGCCGCACCCGCTGGCCACACTCACCTTCAACGGCTGCGCGGTGGCCCACGACGCGCTGGTCGGCCCGGTCCACGGTGGCTTCAAGCTCGCCATGCAGACGCTGGACATCTTCCGCGCGTCCGTCGCCGCCGCCGCGCTGGGCATGGCACGCCGCGCCTTTGCCGAAGCCGTACAACATGCCAAGACCCGCAAGATGTTCGGCCAGACCCTGGCCGACTTCCAGCTCACACAGGCCCGGCTGGGCGAGATGAGCGCGCTGATCGATGCGGCCGCCCTGCTCACCTACCGCGCCGCCTGGCAACGCGACTGCAGCGCCAGCAGCGGCGCCGGCACACCCGCCTACACCGCCGCCGCCGCCAGCGCCAAGCTCACCGCCACCGAGAACGCGCAGAAGGTCATCGACATGGCTCTGCAGATGTTTGGTGGCCGAGGCGTGCAGGTGGGCAACGTGGTCGAGCACCTGTACCGCGACATTCGCTCGCTGCGCATTTACGAAGGTGCGAGCGAGGTGCAGTTGCCATGACCACGGAGGCCCACATGCCCACCCATCCCTCCGCGCAGACCGACCGCTTCGTTCACGACCGCCTGCCGCCACCAGACCAGTGGCCCGAGCTGCGCTACGACCTGCCCGAGTTGCAGGCGCTGCCCGAGCAGCTCAACGTGGTGCAGGCGCTCTTCGACCGTGCCCTTGCCGCTGGCCACGCCGACCGCCCGCTGTTCCGCAGCGACGAGCGCACGCTGAGTTATGCGCAGGCGCGTGCCGAGGTGAACCGTTTCGCCAAGGTGCTGGCCGACATGGGCTTGCAGCCCGGCAACCGCGTGCTGCTGCGCGGCGGCAATTCGATCGCCATGGCGCTGGCCTGGCTGGCGGTGGTGCAAAACGGCCTGATCGCGGTGGCCACCATGCCGCTGCTGCGGGCGACCGAACTCAAGGCCATCATCGACAAATCGAAACCCTCGGCCGCGCTGTGCGATGTGAAGCTGCAGGACGAGCTCAAAGCCGCGCTGGCGTTGAGCCCGGACACGGCCGCGTTGCCACTGCGCCTGTTCAACACGGGCGATGCCGCCATCGTGATCGACCATGCGCTGGAAGCGCTGGCGCGTCACGCAAGCGACCAGGCCGCGCCCTGCCCCACCAGCGCGGACGACATCGCCCTGCTGGCCTTCACCTCCGGCACCACCGGCAGCCCGAAGGCCGCCGCGCACACCCACCGCGACCTGCTGGCCGCCTGCAAAACCTGGCCGCGCCACGTGCTGCGCGCCACGCCCGACGACATCGTCATGGGCTCGCCGCCGCTGGCCTTCACCTTCGGGCTCGGCGGCCTGCTGGTGTTCCCCATGTGGGCCGGCGCCTCGGTGCACTTCCCGAGCATCCCCTACACGCCCGAGGCCATGGTGAAACTGATCGGCCAGGTCGGCGCCACCATCTGCTACACCGCCCCCACCTTCTACCGCCAGATGGCGCCGTTCGCCCAGCAGCACGGCATCGGCCAGTTGCGCATCAGCGTGAGTGCGGGCGAGGGCCTGCCCGACGCCACGCGCCAGCTGTGGAAAGAAGCCAGCGGACTGGAGATGCTCGACGGCATCGGGGCCACCGAGATGTTCCACATCTTCATCTCGGCCGCGCCCGAAGACGTGAAGCGCGGCGCGATCGGGCGCGTCGTGCCGGGATACGAGGCCAAGATCGTCAACGAACAGGGCGAAGAACTGCCACGCGGACAGGTTGGCCGGCTCGCGGTGAAGGGACCCACTGGCTGCAGGTACCTGGACGATGCGCGCCAGGCCAACTACGTGCAGGACGGCTGGAACTTCCCCGGCGACGCTTTCAGCCAGGACGAAGACGGCTATTTCGTCTACCAAGCCCGCACCGACGACATGATCATCACCGCCGGCTACAACGTGGCCGGCCCTGAAGTGGAAGCAGCATTGCTTCAACACCCGGCGGTGGCCGAGTGCGGCGTGGTCGGCAAGCCAGACGAGGAGCGCGGCATGGTCATCCTCGCCTACGTGGTGCTCAAGCCCGGACAGAGCGCCGACGCGGCCCAGGTCAAGGCGCTGCAGGACCATGTGAAACACACGCTGGCGCCCTACAAATACCCGCGCGAGGTGCGATTTGTCACCGCCCTGCCGCGCACCGAAACCGGCAAGCTGCAACGCTTTGCCCTGCGCAAGATGGCCACTGCCGCGCAAGCCTGAACACCCCCAGAAAGACCCCCATGCAATTGCTGCAACCGCCCGGCTGGGCCACTCCCAAGGGCTACGCCAACGGCATCGCTGCCAAAGGCACGCTGGTGTTCGTCGGCGGCCAGATCGGCTGGAACGGCGACCAGCAGTTCGAGAGCGACGATTTCATCCACCAGACCAAGCAGGCGCTGCTGAACGTGCACGCGGTGCTGGCCTGCGCCGGCGCGGGGCCCGAACACATGGTGCGCATGACCTGGTACATCACCGACCGCGACGAGTACAACGCCCGCCTGCGCGAGCTGGGCTCGGCCTACCGCGATGTGATGGGCAAACACTTCCCGGCCATGACCTGCGTGGAAGTCAGCCGCCTGGTGGAGACGCGCGCCAAGGTGGAGATTGAAGTGACGGCAGTGGTGCCGGGCTGATCCCTGCACCGCGCGCGGCGCAGATGAAAAAACCGCCGGGGCTTTGGCCTGCGGCGGTTTTGGTCGGGAATCAACGGGCGCTTACTTGACGCCCAGAATCTCGATCGCCACCCGGCGGTTCGGCGTCAGGCAGACCGTCTGTTCCGACTTCGGCGGCCGGGTGCTGCACTCAGCCACCGGCTCGCGGTTGCCGCGTCCTTCGGTGCTGATCTTGTCGGCCTTCACCCCCAGGCTTTCGAGGTAGTCACGCACGGTGTTGGCGCGCTGCAGCGACAGCGCATCGTTGTAGTCGGTCTTGCCGTAGCGGTCGGTGTGACCGATGTAGGCGATGGACTCGATCTTGCGGTACTTCTTCAGGCTTTCGGCCACTTCACGCAAACGCTCCAGGCCTCCAGGCAACAGATCACCGCGCCCGGCCTTGTTGAACTTGAAGAGCGCATCGCCCAGCAGGGTGATGCTTTCTTTCTGCACCACCACGGGCGCCGGGGCGGGCGGTGCAGCGGGCGGGATCACCGGCGCGGCGGCCGGGGACGCTGCAAGCGGAGCCGGCACACCACAGCTGGCTGCCTCTTCCGCAGCGCGACGCACAGCGTCTTCTGCCATGGCCACATGGGGCGTGGCCTGGCGCCAGCCGGTCTGTTCTTCGGCATGACCCGCACGCACCAGCCGCACCTCGGCGCAGGCGACGGTGCGGGCATTGCACTCCAGTGTTCGGGCATTGCCCTTGAAGCCGCTGAGTTTGGCCCAGAGGTCGTCGCGCAGCTGGGTGCTGTTGGCCACCAGCGGCGTTTCGTAGCCCGCCTTGGCGGCCTTGTTGGCTTCCAGGGCCTGAACAATCTTCACCGATTCCAGCAAGGACTCTTCGACGTAACCCGTGCGGTCGTTCTCGTGGTACTGCGTCTTGGCGGTGTCCAGCCAGCACTGGGCCTTGGACAGCGAGTAGTTGTTCTGGGGCACACCGGCTTCATTGAGCGCACGCAAGCGCTGTTGCACGGTCTCCAGCGTCTTGCGATCGCCGAGGATGCGGTCGTCGGTGATGCGTGCGGCCTGCGGCACCAGACCGGTGTTCGTGGCTGCCGCTGCGGGTGCTTCGCTTTTCTTGGATGAAACGGCGGCACAACCCGCCAGCGTCAATGCAGAAACCAGGAGGGAAAGAGACAGGGTGGTGCGCATGGCGGTGTGGATCGCGACGGGACGGTCCGTGGCCACGGCGTGGCTGGACAGGGTAGTGGTTTCAGACACGGGATGATGCATGACCAGTCCTCTCGTCAGGGTGGGGTCGGAGCGGTGGGCGTGAGCGTCTTGTTCACGCCAGCATCCTTGCCGCGGAACAGGTCCTCGTCGAACTTGTAGCGCAGGCCCAGCACCCAGCCGCGGTTGGTGTACTCGTTGGAGATGTCCCGGTCGCTGAAGCCGCGCCAGTTGTAGCCCAGCGTGGCCCAGAGGTTGTCCATCAGCACGTAACCGACTTCCAGACCATAAGCGTACTGCCGGCTGCTGCCGCTGCCCTGCAACACACTGAACAGCCCGCCGACCGACCAGCGGTTGGTGATGTCGTAGGTGACGCGGGCACCCAGCAGGGTGGCAGAGTAGTTGTCTTGCACCGAACCCAGCAACAGCTCATTCACCCGCTTGTGCGCCAATCGGCCCGACACCCACCACGGACGGCTCGGGTGGTAGTTGGCACGCAGGCTGGCGATGCGCACATCGCGGTCGATCGCGTCGCTGCCCGCGGTGTATTCGTTGCGCAGTTCCAGCGTGCCCAGGGCATCAAAGCGGTTGTTGTCCACCGGGCGGTAGGCAAATCCGACCTGGAAGCGGTTCTGACGGCTGTCCGAACCGGCAGCCGTGCGCGGCTTGATCTGGTTGAAGTAGTCGCGCGCCAGCAGCGTCCAGTCGCGGTCGAGCTTGCGGGCCAGGCCCAGGGTGACCAGGTGGTTGGTGTTGTTGTCGTCCTGGCGCCATTCCACACGACCAGAACCCTTCCACAGCTCGCTGCCGGTGTATTCCAGGCCCACGCCCGCCGCCTTGGCCTGGCCATCGGTGCCCGTGACGCGTTCGACGTTGGTCACCAGCCTCAAGCCCTGGCGCAGCATCCAGCTGTTGCGCAAGCCCAGAGCGGCCTGCATGTCTTTGCCCGACGTGGCGTCGCGCAGGCGGTACTCGCTGTAGACCGAACCGTCCTGCATGTATTGGGTGTCAATGCCGAACACAAACTGGTTGGCCGTTTCACCCACGCCCAATCCAAACGCACCACCGAACTCACGGCTGCGTTCGTAACGCCCGTACAACCGGGTCTTGTCGGCCACGGCCCAGTCGGCACCGATGCGGTACAGGTTGGTGCCATCGTCACCCAGTTCGCGCTGCAGTTCACCACTGAGCGTGAGGCTTTGCGTCATCTTGTAGGCGGCGCGGCCATAAACCGAGGTGCGGTCCAGGTCTTCGGGAGCGGTTTCCGTGGAGGTCAGGTTGGCGCCCGAACACACCACCGGCAGACCGGTGACAGGGTCGATGGTCTGGTTGCCCACCTGGCTGATGCCGAAACCAGTGTTGTAGCCGGTCGATGGGTTGGTCGCGCTGTTCGAGCAGCTGCTGCCTGTGAGGGCCAGCAGACTGCCTGCGTTTTCCTTGACCATGCGCCCTGGTAATCAGCCCCCAGCGACAAGGCGCGGGAGTCGTTGTCGATGCCTGGTGCGGTCGAAGTGGCGGCGATGTCGTCCTTGGACTGCAGGTATTCGCCGGTGAGGGTGGCACTGGGCGACACCTTGTAGGCGCCAGAGAGTCCCAGCTCGGTGCGGCCACCCGTGATACCGGCAGCGCTGTTGTTGAAGTCTTCACTGGCTTTGGCCACATAGGCCCGGCCGCGAAGCTTCTCGTCCGAATGCCGGATTTCCACCCGGGCTGCGCCGCCGGACAACTCGCCGCTCTTGCCGGCAAAAGCGGTGCTGGTGTTGCTGTTGAATCCGCTGGCATCGTTGACCACGCTGCGCGTGCCGGCGATTTCGGCGATGAACTCGGTCTTGTCGCTCAGTTTCAGGTGCAGATTGGCACCGGCCACGGTGTAGGGCGCCTGGGGGTTCTCGTCCTTGGCCACGGCAACGCCCAGGGTGAGCTTGTTGGTCAAGGCCAGCTTGAGATCGCCGCCGTACACCAGGAACTCTTCACCGCCCTGGTCCACTTCGTAGGTGATGCGGATCGAAACGGGGTTGAGCTGGTCATCGAAGCTGGGCACCGGTGCACGGAACAGGATCTGGCCACTGAAGGGCTCGAACTCGTAGTCGCTGGTGCGCGTCAGCAGCGTGGTTTTCAAGATCACCGTGGGCTGGTTGCGGTCCCGCACCACGATCTCGATTTTTTCCGAACCGGTCACACCGTTGGGATTGGACACGCTGTACGGGCCGGACACGCCCCGGCCCGGGAACTCGTCGATGACCTGACGCAAGGAGTCTTTTGCGACGAAGGCATTGGCGGTGACTTTGCCTTCTTCGTAGCGGCCCTGCAATCCTGCCAACGAGCGGTTGTACTGCCCCAAGGAGCGAGCCACATTGCTGTCGGTGGTGGTGAAGTCGCCGTGAAGCAGGAAGCTGCGGTTGCGGTCCACTCGAACGTAGAGCTTCTTCGAACTCTGTGCGTCCACGCCCCGCACGCTGGAATCGCCATAGACCGGGTAGAAAGCGTTGGGGTCGACTTCTTCAAACAGCTTCCGGTCGGTGTCCTTGTCGGAGTCGTAGGCCAGGGTCAGCAGGTAGTCGCCCTTGACCTTTCCCTTGAGGTACAGGGCCGCACGTGCACCCGCGCGCGACTTGCCGCCGTTGAACTCTTTCTCGAAACCCTTGAGTTCGGTCTCGAAAGCGTCGTCTTCTCGCACCGGCACGATCCGTGACGGGTCAAACCGGT
>LNFM01001971.1_pt1 | contig 44493 bp, 58 predicted proteins | sample 596031 | NCBI WGS metagenome assembly LNFM01 (sample SAMN04254537, study PRJNA301005) | activated carbon metagenome | isolation source: dual media filters at the Ann Arbor, Michigan drinking water treatment plant | place: USA: Ann Arbor
CTTGGGCTTATAAGCAAGCACACCTTAACGGGTATGCTGCTGGATTAAAATTTGTCTATGACCTTATAGACCTAGAAAAGGAATAAGATGACCATCTTTAATAATGTAAATCCTGGTGACGACAATCAACAGGAAGAATCTATCTCTTCGTATCTTGAAGCCCTAGTAGGCGACGGCAAGAAGTTTAAAGATCAAGAAGCTCTTGCTAAAGCTAAATGGGAAGCTGACAAACACATTGCTCGTCTAGAGCGTGAACGTCAGGAAGACCGGATCAAGATAGAGTCACATTCAAACTTGGAGGAACTTGTGAGCAAGCTTGCTTCACGAACCAATGACACGAGTAATTCTGGTTCACAAAATCAGAATGAAAGGCAGGAAGATAACTCCGATAAAATTGATATTGCTGCTCTTGTAGAGCAGACTATCGAACGTAAAACAAACGAGCTTTCCAAACAAAATAACATTCGGACTGTATCCGATGAGTTGCGTAAAGCTTGGGGTCCTGACTACGTGTCTAAACTTAAAGCTAAAGCCCAGGAGCTTGAGTTGTCTGAATCGTTTATTGACGATGCAGCAGCTAAATCACCTAAGGCTGTTCTCGCTCTCCTCCTCTCAGATGAGAAAAAGAACCAGCAGCAGAAGCAAGAAACAACTGTCTTCTCGCCTCCGCGCTCTAGTGTAAATACTTCTGGTATGCCTAAGCAAGCCAGTGGTAGTTCACTGAAAGAGTACTACAGTAAGATGCGTAAGGAGAATCCTAAGAAGTACCACTCTCCTGAAATCCACGCCGAAATGTTACAACTTGTTGTAGAAGGAAAGCTTGAGTTCTAATCCTATTGAAAGGAAACTCTAATGGCTTTCACTACCAATAATACTCCTCATCTGTATCGTACGAATCTGTACAATGCACAGATGAAGGAAGTCTTTGAAGACCAGCTCTCTGGTTTGAACTACGTAAACATGCTCTCCGATTTCCCGGATGGCGATACGTGGAACATTCCTTCGCTGGGCCAGGCCGAAGTCTATGACTATGAAGAAGGTCAGGCAATTCGTTACTCGGGTCTCGATACCGGTAACTTCACGTTCTCGATCACCGATTACATTGCCACCGGCATGTACATCACGAACAAGGTGAAACAGGATTCGTTCTATGCCAACCAGCTCGCTGCATCCTTCGTTCCGAAGATGACGCGCGCTATTCAGGTTGAAATGGAAAAGAACCTGATGGCTGTCGGACCTGCTGGTCAGACTGCTTCGAACGTTAACCTCATCAATGATGCTCAGCATCGTTGGGTTGCTAGCGGTTCGAACGAAGTTATCGCAATCGAAGACTTTGCTAAGGCTCGTTATGCTCTTCGTAAAGCTAACGTTCCGATGAGTAACCTTGTTGCTATCGTCGATCCTTCGGTTACGCATACCTTGAGCACGCTCGCAGGTATTAATAACCTCTCGTATAACCCGCAGTGGGAAGGTATCGTCTCTACTGGTGGTACGACTGGTATGCGCTTTGTCATGAATGTTCATGGCTTTGACGTGTACGAATCGAACTATCTGCGTAAGAGCGGTTCTGAAACCATCAGCGCTAAGACGTCTGCGATCGGTATTAACAACCTGTTCTTCTCTGCTGACTCGATGGCTACGCCGTTCCTCGGTGCTATCCGTCAGGCTCCTGTGGTCGAATCCGACTACAACAAGGACCTTCAGCGCGAAGAGTACGTGATGACCGCTCGTTGGGGCTTCAAGCTCTATCGTCCGGAAAACATGGTTATTGTTCTCACCGACGACGATCAGGTCTACGTTTAATTAACTGAAGGAGAATAAACTATGGGTACTTGGTTGAATCCCGACGGCGTGTACGTTAAGTACGGCCAGGATGAAGCTACCTCGCTCAACACCGCTGGTGAGTATCTCACTCTCAACGGTGCAGGCGAACAGGTTATCGAAGTCGTTATTGACCTCGTTGACCTGACTGCTACTGAAACTATCCAGAACGACGTTGTGTTCGTTCCGGCTAACGCTCACATTACGTGGGTCGAAACTGTCACTGTCATTGCCGGTGCTACCGGTACGGCTATTGACGTCGGCCTCATCGCTCGTGATCGTACGACGGAAGTTGACTACGACGGCTTCTTGGCTGCATCGCCTATCGCCAACTTCAACGCTGTTGGTGAGACGTGCCGCTTCTACGAAACGCATACCCAACCGGCTTCGCTGACGGGTACTGGCGCTCTCGTAGGCCAGGAAATGACGACTGCAGGTGGTGCTTACATCTCTGCTTCTCGCACGGATGCTACGGCATTTACTGCGGGCAAAGTAAAGATTCGCATTGCTTATATTCCCCGTGGCATCGATAACGCCTAAGGAGTAATACATGCCTCGTAATCTTAAAGAGAACCGTTCTCAGTTAGATGGCGTTCAGTTGAACGTTGACAAGCTGGGTCTCGGTGTACGCAAGCCGGATACTAACGATACTATCATGCTCGTTGGTACCGTCTCTGCTGCTGGTACTGGGGCTAACTCTGCTGGTGTTTCTACTGGTGGTGTTGCAGCCTTCGTGTTTACTGCTGAGGTGAATGGTACTGTGTACTACATTCCTCTCTTCAGCTCTAACGCTTAAATAGGTAGGGGTGGTAGAAATACCACCCTTCCCTCCACAGGAACAAACAATGGCAAAGCTGACAACCGCAAACATCACAACGCTATCTGACGAGTCGTCTGCTTTGACGGCTTTGAACAATAACTTTGATGCAATTGAAGTTGCATTAGAAAAGACTCTGTCCAGAGATGGCACTATTCCTAATGAAATGGAAAGTGACATGGACTTAAATGGCTATTCAATTATCAATATGGGCGCTCCAGTTGGAGACTTAAGCCCTCTTCGTTTAGCTGACTTAGAAGAATATATCGAACAGTTAAACGGTACTTCTACCCTTCTCCCTGCAGCCGCAGGTGGAGACGTTAATAAGGTTCCTCGTGTAGCTTCTGCAGGCTTGATTGGTTATTCAGGTGTAGGTATTGACACATCTAACAACCTTCGCCCACAGAACAACGACACTGGCTCATTAGGTACAACTGCTCTTAAGTGGGCTGATCTATTCCTAGCATCTGGTGGTGTAATTAACTTTGACTCTGGTGATGTCCTCATCACTCATTCTGCCAATGGTCTAACCTTCTCAGGTGTTACAAATGGTTACTCTTTTGATGACGAACTTCTTCCCAGTACTAACGATAGTGCTGCTCTTGGTACTTCCGCACTTAGTTGGTCTGATCTCTTCCTGGCTTCTGGGGGTATCATCAACTTCAATAACGGAGATGTTACTCTAACTCATAGTGCAGACACTCTGACCTTAAGTGGAGGCAGTCTTGTCATTGCTAGTGGTAACGTAACGATCACTGGTAACATTAGTCTCACAGGTAACGCAGTTGTTACTGGCAACGTCTCTGCTACTGGTACAATCCAAAGCTCTGGTGGTGCAATAGGTTATACTACTGGTGCTGGCGGTACAGTAACACAGCTTACTTCTAAATCTACCGGTGTTACAATTAACGAACTCTCCGGTCAGATTACAATGAACAATGCTTCTCTCACGGCAGCGACAGAAGTCACATTCATTGTCACAAACTCTACAGTAACGGCACTTGATGTGCCCGTAGTGGCCATCGCATCTGGTGGTACTGCTAACTCTTATTTAATTTCTGTTACGACAGTAGCGGCTGGTTCGTTTAGTATTACAATTACAAACGCAACCGCAGGTGCTTTAGGTGAAGCACTGGTTATCAACTTTGCAATTATTAAAGGAGCCTCGGCTTAATGGAACCTCGTTATATTACTGAAGCCAAGGCGCTTCTGGGTGAGAAAGAAATCAAAGGACGTCTTGCCAATGAAAAGATTGTTGAGCTATTCAAAGATTCCGGTCACAATACTGTTATCTCCGACGAAGTTCCTTGGTGCTCAGCATTTGTTGGAGCTTGTCTTGCTCGTGCTAATAAACCTCATACCGGTAGCCTTGTTGCTCGTAGTTATCTGAACTACGGTAAGAAGCTAGACGAACCTGAGATCAACTGCATTGGTATCATGAAGCGTGGTAACTCTTCTTGGGAAGGTCACGTAGGTTTTGTAGTAGCTTTTGATAAGACAAGCGTAACTCTTCTTGGTGGTAACCAGAAGAACTCTGTGTCTATCCAGAAGTTTCCTCGTAAGAGCTTCATTGGCTTCGTTGTTCCTAAAGAAGAAACAATGGACATGAGTGAAGCTAGTGTTGTTAACGATTCCCGTCGTCTGACTCTTCAGACATGGGGTGAGCGTATCTACGCTACAGGTGCTGCAGCTATCGCTGGTATCTGGGCATTCGCAGGTCAGATTGTAGAACTTGCTAAAGACAACGTAGGTCTTGTTCTTCTGACAACCGTTGGTCTTGGCTGGTTATTGCTTAAAGTCCTGAAGGGTATGTCCATTCGTGAATACCGTCAGGGTCGCTACCAGCCTAAGAAACAATGGGAGGCATAAATGTTGTCGTGGCTTCCATGGATAATTAGTGGTGGAACAGTTACTTGGATTGCTCTCCTTATCTTCGCTCCTCGGGTTCTTGACATACTTTCTCCCATTCTAAAAGGAATGGCTGAAGCATTCGTAGAACTCTGGAAGCGGTTGTGGAATGGAGCAATGGACGTACTCGATAGCTTTAATACTATCTTGTTTGTCTTACTTATGTGTGCTCTATCAGTTTGGTACTTCACACCGGAACCTAAGATCATCTATAAAGATAAGGCTAAGGTATCTACTAAGTATAATAAAGCACCAGTTGAAAAAGAGAAGCCTGCATTCAGCCTTGATGGTTGGGAATGGTTTCACCGATGAACTGGCAACTGGACATTAATGTTCTTGTTACACTGCTCAGCATAGCGTCTGTCGCAGGTATGGGATGGATGCGTTTGAGTACACTTGAAAGAGACTTAGAGAGGATAGAAAAAGAAGTAGTGGACACTAGAGAATTACGTGCAGAGATTGCACTCGTAAAAGCTCAGCTGTCTTCTATTAATCATACCCTAGAGAAGTTAGCTAATCGTTTAGAAACTATTAATAACGAGAACTATCATAAATGAGACAGACTCTATTAGAGATTGTTCAGGGTATTATGAATGAAATGGAGTCTGATGAAGTCAACTCCATTACTGATACTACTGAGTCCTACTCTGTTGCTAAAATTATTCGACAATGTTTTTATGACTGTGCAGTTGAGTTAAATCTCCCTGAACATCACAAACTATTTGAGTTGAATGCTAGTGGTGAGTCTATTAAGCCTTGCGTAATGTTTGTTCCCGATAACGTAAAGAGAGTTGAGTGGATTCAGTACGATGTTAAGGATGGAACTGAGACTCAATCTAACATGAAGTTGTTAGACTTCGTTCCACTTGATGAGTTTATTCTAAGAACTAAAAGCGCAGCTAACGATCCTTCTGGTATTACAGGAGAGCAGGGCGTAGTGTCTAATGGTGAGAGTTTTAACTTTACCTATAAGAACAACAGGTTCCCTAGCTTCTACACTAGCTTTGATGATCGTACTATAGTGTTTGACTCGTATGATAACACCATAGAGAATACGCTGCAGAAGTCAAAGACAATGTGCTACGGTAGTACATATCCGTTCTTCTCTTTGACAGACGACTACTACCCTGAGATCGACGCTACTCAATACTCATATCTTATTAGTAAAGCTAAGACTCGTGCCTTCTACACAATGAAGCAACAGACAAATGAAGAGTCCGCTTCAGAAGCTAGAAAGCAGAAGATTGTTTTGCAGAAGAGAAAGCGTCGAGTTAGAACTGAAGATGAAGTTTACTTAGCACCGAGGTACGGAAGACGATGAATGATTTCTTTGATGAAATAGAAAAAGTTGAAAGCAGGCAGCGTGAGTTTGAAGAAGGTGGTAAGACTTTTATCATCGAAGCTTCTGATCCTTATGGCTTCTGGTCTGCCTACGAAGTTAATGGTAATAGGAAGACATTAGTACCAGGACAGTTTACTACGCAAGCTGAAGCTAAGCTTGGAGTTAAAAGACACTTGTCTACGCCTAAAACCTCAGCCTCAGGTATTAAGAAAGAAAAGAACTAATGCCTAGACAGACCGGTACCGTTACAGAAAACAACTTCATCAAAGGTTTAATTACCGAGACCACTGGTCTTCGGTTCCCGACTGATGCCTGTACTGAAACATGGAACTGCGTCTTCGATGAAACTGGTCGTGTTACTCGTCGTCCTAGTATAGACATAGAGTCTGGTCTAGCTACTCGAAACCTTACTACTTCGATAGACGAAGCTACAAGCAGTTTCTTGTGGTCTTATATTGGTAGTTACACAGATGGTGCTTTCGTCGTACAACAGGTTGGTAACATCATCCTGTTCTTTGATGTTAGTGTAAGTAGCCAGGTTGTTCCAAATAAAAAAATATTTAGTATCGACCTAAGAGATCATCTGTCTACAACAACTTCTGTAGCTGAAGAAACTATTTGTCAGTATGCTCAAGGAGCCGGAAAGCTTCTTATTGTAAATGCAAACTGTGTTCCTTTTCTAGTTTCATATGATTTAGTTACTGATAATATTATAGTAAAAGAAATTTTTCTACAGTACAGAGACTTCGAAGGTCTCGATGATGGTTTGTTAGTAAACACAAGACCTACTGCAACAGTTGCAAGTATCACAACTGATAATCCAGCTCATGTTTACAACATGCTTAATCAAGGTTGGTATGCAGGTGACGCATTAACTCAGTGGGATACAGCACGAACAGATATGCCTAGCAATGCTGATGCTCCAGTATATTATCGTGCAGTAAACCAAACTGATCTATTCGATAATACTCTTGTAGAAGGAACTGATCCTGGAAATAGTCCTGCTCCAAAAGGACACTTTGTTTTAAACCTAGGAAAAGCGTCTAGAGAAGAAGCTGCTCTCGCAGCAGGCTTTACCTTAGCTTTAGATGAAGATGTTTCTGTTGGTGCTTATGTTTTAGATCATGCTCTTGGTACAGTTATCAGCGATGCTGGTACTGCATCACCTGCAAGTGCATTTGATGACAATCCAGCTACAGATGCTATCATGGGCATCGATAACGCTGGATTTCCCTCTGCAGAACCTGTAAATTACTTAGGAAAAAACTTTGGTTCTGGGTATCGTATCGCTTATGCTGATGTTACTTTTTCACCAATAAGTACGACTTTTTCTAATGCTATTAGTGGTCAAATTGTTGAGTTACGACTCTATGGAAGTAACACATTACCCTCAGATAGTACTGACGGCACTTTATTAGCAATGATAGAAGATTCTTTTACTATCGTAGAAGGTACTGATGAAACTAAACGAATAGTATCTACAGATACAACCACTGAATATCAGTATGTCTGGATTACTTTCTACGCAAGGTCTAACGGTTCTCTTAGTCCATTCTCTGATTGCCCAGTTTCAACTATTGATATATCCTCTTTCGAAACAGGTCTTGGTAGTGATAAAGGAGCAGGCGCTAAGTCTGTTGCGTTCTTTGCTTCTCGTGCTTTCTACGCAGGTCTTAATGATCCTTCATTAGGATCAAACATCTACTTCTCACAGCTCATAGAGACAGACGATAACTTCGGTAAGTGTTACCAAGTCAACGATCCTACATCTATTGAGATTGCAGATTTGCTAGCTACTGATGGAGGTGTTATAAAAATCCCAGACATCGGTTCTATCTATAAGTTGTTTCCTTACCAGAACCAGTTACTTGTTCTTGCAGCCAATGGTGTTTGGACTATCGGTGGTCCCTCTAACGGAGCATTCTCTGCTACCGGGTACATCGTTAATCGAATCTCTAGTATTGGTATGTCAAGTCCGCAGTCTGTTATCGATGTTAAGGGACTACCAGTATGGTGGGCAGAAGATGGTATCTATACCGTTAAGTTTGATGCAAACTATGGATCAACTGTTGTTCAATCCTTGACTGAAGATACTATCAAAGAGTTTTATTTAAGCATATCAGAAGAGAATCGAAGATTTGTTAAAGGTGCTTATGATAGAATTGATGACATTGCTTACTGGGTATTCTCTACTGAAGAAGCAGCTACTGTTGGTAATTACTCCTACAATAAAGCTTTATGTTTGAATGCTAAGACTAATGCGTTCTATCCGTGGGAGGTTATGCGTAGTTCTGAAACTCCTCAGTATCTAAAGGATATCCTTTACGTACAGGATGGTTTAAGAAACACAGAACCAACCATTAAGTTCTTTACTTCTGACCTTTCTAAATACTGGTATAGTCTTTTTGATAATTCTACCTACTTAGATTGGTCTAAGTATAGCACTGACATTACAACTTTAGCAGATGATGAAGAAGATTATATGTCTTACTTTATCTCTGGCTACCGAGTTGATGGTGAAGCTATGCTCTATGTTCAAGCACCTTATATTTATTGGTATCTAGAACCAGAGACAAGCTCTTACGCACAGACACAAGCATTGTTTGATTGGTCTACTTCTACTGCATCTAACAAGTGGTCTACTCCACAGATAATTGAGTGTAGACCGATTGGGCGTAACACTTACAAAGAACTAAAACCCTATCGTCGCAAGTATCATGGTAAAGGTCGCGCTATTCAATTAAAGGTAACAAGTGACACAGGTAAACCATTTACAATCCTCGGCTGGGGACTCCTTATATCAGCTAGTACTACCGTCTAAGCTAACTCTTTGTGTTGGTACCGTAGAGGATTCCCAACAGATTGTGGAACTGATCAAAAGTGCAGCGATAGAAAGTCCGTACTCTAAATTTTCTATCGATAGTGCTTATCTCCACCTCTTCGTTGTTAACCACCTTGAAGGAAGTATTACCGACAAAGTTATGGTTCTTCTGAAGGACGGAGATAAAATTGTCGGACTCCTTGCTGGCATAATCGATAATGCTCATCCTATGACTTACTCCTGTAAAGTTGCTAATGAGTTAATTTGGTGGGTTGATCCACACTATAGAGGTAGCCCTGACTCCTTTGCTTTGATAGAAGCTTACGAACAATGGGCAAAAGAATTAAAGTGTACACACATTCACCTAGCTCACTTTGAAAATGATCTAGGAAAGAAGGTTAGTAAATATTACAAGAACATGGGGTACAAGAAAGTTGAAGTATCCTACCTAAAGGAGTTAACTTAATGGCTTTGTTTACGGCAGGACTAGCTGCCTTAACAGCAATCACTTCTACAATCGGTGCAGGTGCAGCTGCTGCTGGCGGTATTGCTGCTGCTAGCGCAGGTGGTCTCGCAGCTGGTGGTGCTGCTGCAGGTGCTGCTACGGCAGGGGCAGGAGCTATAGCATCAGGTCTTACAGCGGGTGCTGCAGGTGTTGGCGGTCTAGGTACTCTTAGTACAGCCTTGGGTATAGCAGGAACTGCTGCCTCAGTAGGTAGTAGTGTCCTATCTGCTCAACAGGCTAGTGCAAGTGCTGCTGCTCAGCGTCAGGCAGAAGCCTTACGTGAAAGGCAGATGCGATTAAATGCTACTAGAGAACGTCGAGAGATTGTTCGACAGTCAATGATCAATCGTGCTTTGGGCTTGAATGCTCAGGCAGGTAGTGGTGCAGAAGTTGCAGGAAGCTCAGCCTACGGTGGTCTGATTGGTGGTAACACCACAGCTGCACAGAATAGCTTGCTTGCTTCTAGGCAGAACGAAGCTATCGGCTCTGGTTTATTCCAGGCTAACACTGCTTCGTCTAGAGCAGATGCTAACTCACGCACATTCAGTGCCGCTGGTGGTCTTGGTTTGAGCCTAGCTCAGAACAACGACAGCATCGCTCGTATTGGTACTTCTCTCTTTTCTGGGACCTAATAATGGATATCCTTCCGTCGGAAGAAGTGGCTCAACCTGAGCTGCTTCCTTCTGAAAAGACTAATGAAGTCTTCAAAGTATCTTCTGAAGCTGCTGCCGAGAGAGCTAGTAAATATTCATTAGCTCTCGGCAATAGCCTTAAGCCAGATGATGTACAAGTACTACACGACAGAATCTTAGCAGGTGAGGACCGTAGTATTCGTGAGAATGCTGCGCTCACTAAGGACATCAAGCTGCGTGAAGAACGTTTCAAGATGATCTCTGAGATGTCTGACGCTGCTGCACGAGAAGGACGGAAGTTATCTAAGCCTGAAGAAGATGTTATCCTTGCTTTAACTGACGATGAAGTAGTTAATGTTCGTACTAACCCAGATACCTTTATCGAAAAGGAATACGCTAAGCGTGTCCTTGATATGGCTAACTCCTACAATGGAGAAGTCCTATTTGATAAGGTAGCAGAGGAAGATGAAGACGGTGCTTACTTTACCGAAGACTCTTTCGTTGAAGTTGTAGCAGGTAAGGAAATCTTTCAGAGGTTAGCTGACGAACAGAACCAAAGAGCTGCCAAGCAATCTTGGGGTGGCTTTGGAATTGATATGATTACTGGTATGGTACCCTTCTACTCGTGGTACCAGCTTAACTCTGCCCTGTCAGAAGTAAAGGAAGGTCTTCCTTGGCTTGCTGGTAATAACTTGGCTGAGAAAGTACAGGCTATCCAGGGCTTACCCTTGGAAGAAAGAGAAACTGTAGCACGTAGGGCTATTGAAGAACTGAATGGAGACAACACTCTGTTGGCTACTCAGTTCGCTAATGCTCTCGTACGTTACTCTGCTAGCTCTAAGGTTATCGACAACATCTTCGTATCAGGGATTGATCTCCTTGGCGTAGGTGCTGTTGCAGTTAAGCCTGCCATCGCAGGTGCTAAGGCTGTAGCAGGTTCCTCTAAGTTCATGACGTCTAAGGAAGCTCTTAAGGAAAGCTATCGTAAGCTAGCCAGAGAAACTGCTAAGCCAGGAGCCGAAGCTTCTGAAGTAGCGGATGCTGCTGGTGACACTATGACTGCTGCTCGCCTGTCTCTTACTCGTAAGAACCTGATCGAGAAGCTAGATGCTCGTAGTCGTAACCCTGCTTTACCTGCTGATGAAATCAAATCACTTATGGATGTGATCCCCGGTATGCTCAACTTTAGTGAGCTTCTCGGTGGTCTTCGCACGTCTACTTCAGCAGAAGTTATTCGTCGTATTCAAAACAGATTAGATACTGCTACCGATAAAGTCCTTGAGTCCTTATTCTTTAACCCTGTCAATATGACAGAGCAGGGACAGAATGCCTTGAAGGCAGGACTTGACGAACAGGTAGAACGTTTCCGTACACTCTATCGTGCACCAGAGGATATGATCCTTCAGGTGTCTACCACTGAACCAGGGGAAGTCCTTGGTGGTGGTATCTTTGCTAAGATTAAGTTTGGTTTACCTGACGGTAGGCCCTTCAACTCTATGGAACAGGCAGACATCTACGTTGAGAACTACCTGAACATCGGTAGCACTCCCTACAAGCTTGTTCCTGAGGGTAATGGCTGGGTAGTAGAAGTACTACGTCCTGTTGACTTCAGTTCTGACCGTGTACGTAATGCTTTACAGATTGACAGACAGTCAGACTACAAGATGCTCGGTGATACCCTTGGTAAAGTACTGTCATCGGTTAGATCAGGTGCAGATACGCTGCCTAAGGACGTCTATACGTCCATGTTAGGCGGTGTACTTGGTGGTGCTCGCTTTGCTGAGCTTCTCACTGAGATCGCTAGACCCCTTGGTAAGATTAAAGATAAGAAAGCCTTCTCTGACTTCCTTAGATCGCAGGCTACAGCCGTTGATCCAATGTACCCTGGTCAAAAGGGTAAGTTCAATAGCACTGTAGGTGAGTATGAGGTGGAATGGGCTGCTAAGTTTGATCGTCTTCCTACTAATGAGGAAGTCGAAGCTTACTTTACCTATAAGAAACTCAATGACGTTCACTACGTAGCTAAGAACCTTGGCTTGTATGCAGATAAGATTCGTTTAGGTCTTGCTAACTACCAGATCAAGAACGTTCCTGGTGCATTCGAAGGTAAACTACTGAGTGCTGCTGAGATCAAACCCGGTACTGTCGGTGATCCTGGCACTGTCATTAGCTACGGTGTAGGTAAAGAGAAGGTCAAACGCTTTAGCACAGGTAGTGGTAAAGAGTTAGACGAAGTAAAAGACTTAATTAAGAACAACGACGCTGTGGTTATTCAACTGTCTCCTGACGGAGGGCAGAAATTTGGCATGCTCGAAGAGCTGCAGAAGATTCTCGGTAGGTCTACTGCTGATTACGTGGTTGTTCCTCGTAACTGGTTAGAAGAAACCCCACTCAATCTTCGACAGATACCCTTTAGACCGGGTATGCACCATATGTACGCTATCGAAGGTAAGGTTATCTCGCAGCCCAAGACCTTCAGGTCTGCTGACGGCAAGGTAGTCAAGTACTTCGGTGACGTTAACGCCTATATGGTAAATAAGAATGCTAACGGAGAGAACATTCTGTCTGCTTATGAGGCAGGACGTAAGCTTCTCGTTCAGTATAACAACATCAAAGCAGGTCGTCGTAACTCCCAGATAGAAGCAATGGAAGTTCGTAGGCAAAGGCTTAACGAACGCTTCCTTGCTGCTCAAGCTAAGGGTGACGTTGCTGTAACTGCATTAAAGAAGCGTATCAAAGCAGAAGATAAGAAGATCGCTGCTGCTCGTAAGGATGCAATGAAGCCTGAGAGCCAGCTCTTTCAGGAAATGAGGGACTATGTAGAGAAGAACCTCGGCATTCCCTTTAAGCAGTTCATGCAGGACTTCGGACCAAAGGGTCGCCTTGATCCTGACGTTCCATTAATGATTCGTAACATGAACTCGTCTCTCTCTGACTCGTATGACTTAGCAAAGATGCTTAAGAATGACGATGCAGATAGCTTTAACTTTATCAAAGCAAGTGAGTCACAGTACAATCTCTACAATAACTCAGTCAACCTTAAGTTCACACAAGAACGAGGGGAGATAATGAAAGAGTTTGTTGAACTTGGTGATCAGGAGCTTCCCTTATATGGGCTTCAAGGATCAGAATTACTTGATCCAATGACTACGCTTGACCGAAGCCTTAATACTATCACAAGAGGCTTGAACTTTGAAGCTGCTAAGCACGATGCAGCAGAGAAGTATATCGCAGCCTTTGGCCCAGCCTTAGATCGTACTCAAGATATTCAAAGACGTGATCCTATCATGGCAATGATGTATGCTCCCTTTAAAGAAGGAGCTGATCCTGACATGGTACAAGCAGCTGCTGCCTACCGTGCGCGCGTACAGCAGTTCTTTGGTTTATATAAAACAATAGACCAGCGTAAGATGGAATACTGGTCAAAGAAAATGTTGACTGGTATTGATCCTGACACTGGTAAGTATAGCCACATGGCTATGCATAAAATTCTTAATATGACTGACCCTACTCAGAAGATTAAAGCTATCGCTTTCCATGCTTCGATGGGCTTCATGAATATTAAGCAGCTCTTCCTGAACGCTAACACTGCCTCTCACGTTATCGGACTTGCTGGTCCAGTACGCGGTAGTAAAGCTACTGCTGCTGCACTCATCCAGTCTGTTGCCCTTCGTGGTGATAAAGACTTAGATGGTGTGGCAGGTAAGGCTATGCGTGCCTTAGGTTTTACTGACGAAGACTACGTAGAAGCCACAGAGGCTATGCGTAGGGCTGGTTGGGATAAGGTAGGTAAGGAAAATGCCTACCGTGAACACCACATGAATGGTAATGTTATCCAAACTAACGTAGGTAAGTACCTTGATTATGGTCTACTTCCTATGAAAGAAGGTGATCTCTTCGCTCGTAGAGCAGGTTGGAATGCAGCTTACTTTAAGTGGAGAGAAGCTAACCCTGGTAAGAAACTAAAGGATAGCGACATCTCTAACCTTCTATATGATGCTGACAAGTACACTGTCAACATGACACAGGCAGCTAACTCTGCTGTACAAGAAGGTGTAGCTGGTATTGCTACTCAGTTCTGGACCTATCAGTTACGACTGATGGAGCAGTTCATGGGTAAACGTTTGACCATGCAAGAAAAAACCAGGTTGTTTACTACCTACTCTGCTCTCTATGGCGTACCTGTTGCTGCTGGTGCAACCCTTGGCTTCATGCCAGTGCATGAGTCTATGCGTAAATGGTACCTTGATAAGGGTATCAACGTAGACGACAGTACACTGCATAAACTGGTTAACGATGGTGCATTGTCTTACCTTACAGAGATTGTAGCAGGTGAGAAGACCAACATCAATACTGCTTATGGTCCTTCTGGTATCCCATTCTTCTATGATATATGGGAAGGGGAGACAGGAGTAATTGATGCATTAACTGGTGCGTCTGGTTCTGTTATCGCTAGGTTTGCAGAAGATATTCTTCCTGTCTTTCCGTGGATAATGGATGCTATTAATCCTAACACTAACGCTATCACCCCTACAGGTAGGGACTTCTGGGATGTTATCGGTAACGTCTCCACTCTAAGCAATGCTGAGAAAGCTTACTTTGCTTTAGGCTGGGGTAAGTACTTCGATAAGTACGGTGCTGAGATTGCAGACAATAAAGGAGTAATTCGTCCTATCATGTATGCATTGACGGGCTTGACTGCAGATAAGATTGAGGACTACTACGCTCTTCGGTCTAACGATATTCAGTATCGTATCTGGCAGAACAAGCAGCGTAAGAAAGTTATGGAAGACTTACGCAGTGGTATCATATCAGACAGCCCTGAGGAAAGAGCTATGTACATGAGTAGAGCGAAGGTTCGTTCTGCTGGTGCAGACTTCGATCCTACTCAGCTAAGTAGAATGGCTATTGAAGTCTTCGGAGAAAACAAATCTCTCCTTGAAAATCAGATCAGTCGAACACGCAACTTGTCTTCTGAAGAAAGAGAACGTATTAAAATGCTTAACCGCAAACTGCTTGGAGCTAAAGAATAATGGCAGAGAATTTTGCACCAATATTACCAGAGAAGAACACAGAAGACTTTCTTCAGTACTCTCGTGGATATGAAGACCGCTCAGGCTCTACCTTATTCAGAGGCCTAGGTGACGCTCTGGATACAGGGGTCAAGGCCATAGATCGTGGTCTTACTCAGCGAGTACAAGATGAAGTACGTGCTGCTGTAGAGAACGCTGACGCTGCCTTAGGTATTAACTCTAATCCTAGGATGGAAAGCCGTGCTCTGCCTGACGAAGTTGTGTCTAAGATTGAACGCCTTCGTATTAATAGGGAAGCTATGCTAGCTGGTAAGCTTAACCCTGAGCATTATTACAATCGTCTCCACACAGAGTCTAAGAAGATTAGGTCTCGCTGGGGTGGTCGTGATGGAGCTTCAGGTTATACTGAGCAGATCGACGAAGCATTTAAATCTCTTATAGGTACTACTCCTGCTAACGCCTTACGTCGTGAGTTACAGGCACAGGCTGAGGCTGCTACTAATGCAGCTCGTGCTTCTGCTAGTGACGATGAACGTTGGTTAGATGCTCGCATTGCAGCAGGTGAGATTCCTCCGAAGTACTTGAAGTACGTAGGTGATCCTAACTTCAGGTCTAATCCTCAGGCTATTCTTCAGCTTAAGGCTGACGTTGCCCTTGAGCAAACGTATAACTCAGAGCTTCAACGTGAGCAGCTTTTGCTTACGCTGCAGAAGTCTCGTGGAGAGAACACTGAGAGAAGCTCAGCTAAACTATATAGCCGAGAAGTAAATAAGATTCTCAATGACACCATTGAAACTGGTGCGACTTACCGTGAGATGATCTCATTAGCTAGTAATGAGCGTAATCGAATTGCTGCTGGTGAAACTGCTAATCCTAATGCACTAAAGGATATTCTTAATAAGTGGGGTATTGTTAAGCAGCAGCTTAATGATCGTATCGCTCAGAAGAAGATCATGTACGGTGCAGATGCAGGTAAAGAGATTGAGCAGTACGACAACCACGTAAACAACATCATTGCCAATATTGAGAAGGGCTTAACTGACAACAACGTTGGTCTGGTTATGTCTGCTGCTGCTGATGCAAAGATTCTTACGGATACTGCTAAGGCAGAGACTCTTCGATATAGTGAAGTAACTCGTGCAGGTGCAGCCCTTAGAGAAACTATGGGTGAAGCAGCCTTCGGTGCTTTCTTGATGTCTGAGGGTGGAGCTAAGTTCCGTACTGAGATTGAAAACTTTGGTAACCGTGCAATTAAGATTGATGCGGCTACTGGGCAGTCTAAGTCTTACATTGACTCTCTTACTAAGTTTAGAGAAGCTATCCGTAATGATCCTGAAGCTGCTAAGAATGAAGCTACCTTCATCACTAACAACCTAAACGAAGTCATCAACTCAGTCTTTGATCCTAAGATCGACAACAAGACTAGGGTTAACCTCTTCAATAGTCTTTATGGTAAAGACAACCAGAAGATGTGGGTTACCTTGGGTGCTGATCGTAAGCGTCAGATGGTACTTAAGTTGTTGTCTCCTACTGCCTACCAGGAAGTTCGTAAGCTATCTGCTGCTACTGGTGACGGTAACATCATGGACAACTATCAGCGTACATTAGATAACCTTGCTTATGAAACAGCAAAGCCTCACATCGATACTCTTAATGAGATCGGTGAGACTGTATCTGATAAGCGTATTGACTATGATCCTACCACTAACCGTATTCGTGTAGTAGAGATTGATGCACCTGATCTTGGAGATGATGCAGGGTTCTTAGGTGGTGCTCTTCGCAGTGGTCTGCAGACGATGTTTAACAGCATCAATGCTACTGGTGTGACAGAAGCACAACAGGATATCAATACCATCTTGTCTTCCTACGAAGCTATGTGGAAAGAGAAGGGATACAACCAGCAGCAGATCAACACCAACTCAGTTGTTCTTCTGAACAAGCTTGGTATCAACATGGGTCAGGCAGGACGTAACATCCTTGATCGTGCATTAGGTGCGGAAAGGAAGAACATCGCTCCTGGCTCACGTATGAACCTTAGTCAGGAAGTAGAGAGCCAAAGAACTTCAAGAGAAATTGAAGCAGAGGATGGCACACAGATAGAGTTAGATGAAACTATCCAGCTCTTTAATGATGCTACATCTGAAGAAGAAAGACAGCTATACAAGAACAGAATCTTTGAGTTAATGTCTCTTGATCCTGAGAAGATGTCTCGTCTTCCTGCTACAATCTTAGCTCCTGCAGGTCAGTAATGATTAAGACGCTAGTAATTCTTACTTCTTTGTGGGGTATGTGGGGTTCTCCGGAAGGTTCACCCACTCCCAGTTTGCAGGATCGTCAGGAGGTAGTGTACCATCAGGCAGGTAAGGCTTCTCTAGGTCCGCGACCTTCTCGCTGGTGTGGTTGGTACATGAGGAAAAAGTTGGGGATAACCCCCAGTAGTTACAATGTAGCTCGCAATTGGTCTTCATATGGGAGTCCCACTCACCCTCGGATAGGAGCTGTCGTAGTTTGGCCACATCACGTTGGGCAGATTGTAGGTCAGAACTCAAAAGGTCAATGGTTAATCGAGTCTGGTAATGATGGGGGGAAGGTTCGCGTCCGTCCATGGAATAATCTCCATAAGGTTATAGCATATAGAATATAAAAAGAAAACCCTAGGTTCCTTGTTGCCAATCTTTATTAATTACTGTTTTTAATCTATGGCAATTAGCGCAAAGAGTTTGAAGATTATCTGAGTTGTTATTGTTGTGGTCACCATCAACATGATCTATGTCTAACTGGCATACGTGCATAGGTTCAAAACCACATTTTTCACAACAATCTTTTAAATGTACTCTATACGGTTTTCTTTCATAATGTTGCTTTCTTTTAGAAGTTCTTCCGTTATCACAATAAGAACATAAGGAGAGGTAGATTTCTCTACCCCTCCTTATTTTTTTCTTTTGTGGGTTCTTCCCACATCTAACGCAAGTACCCCTAATGTTTGAAGGTTCGTTTTTTCTATATTTCCAACTTGACATTAAGAACCTAGGGTTTTTCTTTACTTATTAATCTTAATGTAATCTAACCAGTTATTCTTTACTGTGCCCTTGTCCTGCTGATGACTACAGCTATCCTTTGGACTCTTACTAAAGCCATCCCTGGCACAGTTATCAATCTTCAACTGTGGGATCATTAGAATCCTACTGAGATTAGGCCACCATAGAGCGCAGTCTTTGCACTTGCCCTCTACTGGTGGCTTTTCTTTTACAGGTGACATGGAGGGGTAGCGATTAGACACTAGTGAACTCCCGCTTACCTGTAATAGAGATATCATATGTACCCATAGGGTTTACCTCGTCATCAAAAGAAGCTCCCCAACATTCATGGAATGAAATATTATAAATAGCAAAACCTGCGTCTTCCAGAAGCTTACGATTGGTATCCAAGAAGTTTAATGCAATGAGGTAACCAACGTTCTCAACAGTGTACGTCTCAGTCTGGTAAGTCTTTTCCATTATCTAGCTCCCATTTTGTTACATCAAAATCTAGTTCCATATCAGTATTGTCAAATACGTCACTATACTCACTATCCACAGAGGAACTATCATCCAAAGCATCCTCTTCAAATGCTTTGAAGTTATTGTCCCTTCGTCTGTCTCTAACAATTCTTTGTCTGTACTTGGGTGAATGTAAGTCACGAACTACGGCACTCCTCTTCATACGCTGCCTCTTACGTTCTTTCTCCTCAGGAGTTGACATCTATATCTGTCTCCCTGTCAAGAAAGTCAGGTAGTCTCAGACCATTAGCTACAAGTATAGCTATTGCATCTTCGACTGTCCAATTGTCCATCTCTAGAATCTCTTCAAGAGTAAACAAATCCAGCATCTCCTCTACGTCAACTATCATACTCAGACTGCATACGATCTAGGCTTACCGTTTCCAGATCGTACTCCCCATCTTCGACATTCTTGAGAATGCAGACTCCTCTCCACCAAAGTCTTCCTCCGTCTCCGGCGTAGGAATGAAACCAATCGGAGAAACAACCGGCAACAAGTCCTGCAATTTTTCGTCCATCCGATCTAGTTCGGACGCAATAGTCCAGTGTGTGAGTATGACCCACAACACAAGAACTATACTGCTTAGCGAGTAGAGAGTAAGCAGCATGCTCCCCACCAACAGGCCGACCAGCAACGCCAGAGACCATAAAGTGAGAATAGCAAACCCCATCAATGGTAATAGCACCCGGGGTCGAACCATTGTAGTGGACCACTTCATCGTAGTATCTTTCTAGGTCAAGGTCATCATAGGATATGACGCCTTCTAATTCAGGTTGGATATTAATAGCACGTTCAATACGTTGTTCGTGGTTACCAATGAGAGTTATACGCAGAGGTAATTTCTTTTTCGAGGATCGTACCGTGGACCACAATCGGTCTTGAAAGTCGGCATGTGCATCAATGTCCGCTCGATATGTGCGTCCCTGAAACGACTTAGTACCCCTATCGTAAGAGCAAAGACTTGGCATATCAGCAGTGTCACCAAGACAAACAACAACTTCTGGCTTAACGTCATTGATTAGTTTCCCTAACCATTCAGCTCTCTTATTGTGGTGTCCTGGACACGCATGTGGATCAGGTATTACTAGATGTGTTCTACTCATTAATTTCTATTACCTCAAGGCCAGCTTGTTTAGCACGACTAACCATGTCTGCCGTACCTGTACCACCAGGAAAAGCTACTACAAGATCAATCTTTTCTGAATCTAACATTTGTTGATTACGAATAGGACCAGCAGCTTTTCCATGCTTCTTCCAATCAGCAGCGTGTATGGTTAAGCAGCACCAATTAACTACTGCCCAATCAGTAGCAAGAGTATCAGCACCTTTTGCACCACCGTGTACAATTGTCACATACGGCAGCCAGTTACCATACTCATCAGGAGGATGTATCCACTCTCTTTGAAAACAAATATCATCAAGAGTTTTAGAAAGCTGATCCCAATTATTATAGCTACGGCCACCACAAACTAGAATAGTTTTCATTCAAACCACTCCAAATATTCTTTTGCTTTTTGTAGTTTTATAGGGTCATCTTTAAAACAACCTAATCCATTATTACAAGTGTGACAGAGAGCGCCTCTAATTTTTCCAGTCGAATGAGAGTGATCTAAATGGAGTTTAGTTTGTGTGTTACAAATTAAACATAAAGAATTTTGTTTTTCAACAATGAGAATAAAATCTTCATACTCAATCCCGTACCGTCTTTTGTATTTAGCGCGTCTTTCTTTTTCCTTTAGACGACTTCTATTTTTTAAGTACCATTCTTTCTGGTATTCTTTATTATTCATTATTCAAACCAACTGTCAGGGGCTACTCCAACAGCGTAGGGGAATCCATGCCGCTCGCACCACTTAGCATTGCGTTTAGACTTGCTGCTGAAAACCATCCTGATGTCAAGCCCAGGATTATTGCGTTTGACAGCAGCCATTTTTCTCTTGTCCTCGGCTCGAAAGAATCCTTTGGCCTCGATATAAAATGTTCTCCCGTTAGGTAGGCTGACAAGGAAATCCGGGATATAGACGTGTTCAATAACGTACGGTATATGCGTAGATTCATACTGAACCTTCAATCCTTTCTTTCGTGGCATAGCCTTGCGAACAGAAGACTCTAGTTTTGATTTGTATTTACCAGTCTTCGTGTTGTTAAACCGCATCTAAATACTCTTTCATCTTTTTCATCTTAACAGGATTTTCAATAACACCTAGATGAATATTACAAGAGTAACATATGATGCCTCGTCTTTTCCCCGTACCATGATCGTGGTCTACTACTAACTTTTTCTTTTCACCACATATAGCACAACAGTAATCTTGTTTCTTTTTTAATTCTTCAAACTCTTCTAAGGTTAAACCGTATTTATTTTTATAGTGTTTAATTTTGTTTTCTTTGCTTGCGCAAATCTTACAATAACCTTGGGTTCCAACCCTATGATGCTTATGATAATCATCAAGAGATTTTTCTTGTTTACATCTAGAACAATTCTTCACGGTTTGTTATCTCTAGGGTACTGTGAATAGTCAAATTCATACTGATCATTATCGTCATCATTTTTCTTTTCAAAGAAAGAGAGAAACCATTTAATTAGTCGCATGTTAAACTCCATAATCTTTTCTTGGCTTGGGTGGTTTAACGATCTTTGTGTACCATCTTGGTCCGTTACTAAAGATAAACTTGATGAGTCCACGTCCATCATTTACATCACGATGGCAATGTTCTTTGAATGGGCAGTACTTGCATTCAGTGCAGAGCATCATGTTACCAGAGAAGCCATCAGGCACAGGCTTGAAGTGGCGCTCTGGTTCTTCCTTTTGGACTACGACAGAGAGCTTCTGGTCGATCTCTTCCTTGTAGTCTTTCTTATTGATACGATAGGTGTCTAGTACTACATGTCCTAGCTCTTGGTCGATAGCAAGGAAGGCACCTTCACCTTTAACCTGAACTAGAGGATCATCTTTAGCTGCATTAACATATAGAGAAAGCTGATCAATGTAATTAAAGGGGTCCTTAGTCTCAAGCTCATGGTGTTTAAACTTTTCAAAAGACCTACTATTGGCAGATTTAACATCAACTGTAACGCCATCAATGACAGAATCGCGACTACCTGAGATAGGTCCATAGTGTAACCTGTCCTGTTTACCCTTGACCTCATGGCCAGAGGCATCTGCTAAACCTAGTAACAGTTCTTCTAGAATGTCCCCATATAAGAACTTGATCTTAGTGTGCGGAGCTAGTGCCTCCGCCTTCTCTGGCATATGGTGTCGATACCAAAGATGACGAAGACACTTCGTTCCGAAGTTAGACATAGAGATAGCGGGACGTTTCTCAGGAGGAGAAGCTAACCTCTTCTTCAACATAGTCGTGATACCCTGCCCGATCTTTTCGGCTTGATCATTACTAAGAGGAGTGTCCCGACTCATCAAGTCATAGATATCTTTAACTAATGTTGAGAGAGTTTTCATTGTCTAATCCTTAGAAGGGAACCATATCATCAGCAGCGTAGACTTCAGAGGAACCACCTGTTCCTTCTTCATCTACACGTACAGCCTCAAGACGATGGCCCTTACCATTACGAGAGTCATACACAGTAACCTTAACGGTTACCTTAGACCCACTTGGAACCTCATTAGTGCGGACAGTGTTGTCTGCATTAACCAGACGAGGTGGTTCCCACTCTACGATCTTGTCCTTAATGACCTGCTTAGTAGGACGACGCAACTGAATGGTGCCATCCTTTACCTTCAAGCCAAGCTCAGACTTCTCGAAGAGTTCCTTAGACTGTTCGTCTAACTTAAGCTGAAGCTTCCAGCTAAGCTTAGACTTGTCGTAGTCAGGGGAGGGGTTAACTAGATTAGGATAGTTAGCCTCACCTACAAAATAGAATACATTAGTTGCCATTCGATGCCTTCGTATAAGTTACGTTACCGACAGTGATCGTTAAGCTATCTTTCATAGCCTGTTGGATAATTTTACCCAGTTCTGTCTGTGTTACTACACCGTGTTCAGAGTGCCACATCGTAGCCACACGACCAAACTTCTTCTTTGCTACTTCTTCCATTATTTTAATTCCTTTGCTACATAATCTTTTCCAGCTTCTGTAAGCTTACCTTCATAGGTAACTAACCCTAGCTTTTTTAGAAAACCTAGGCTTGCTCCTACTGCTGCCCCCCATTGTTTAACTTCTGAGGGAATTCCAGCGATATATTTTAATACTTCTTTTTCAAAAGGCGTTGGTCCATCCATGTTAATTAACAACTTCTGGTTTCTCTAACAGCATCTGTGTCTTAAACTCTTCAGGCACGTCTTCAGAGACAGATTCGATTACCAAATGTAATACGTCTTCTCCTACTTCTTCTTTAATCTTAGCTTCGACTTCCTCAGGGCTAGCTGCTGTAACACATACGTAGCCAGCACGAGGTTCAAGTGAAGGGACCATGAAAGAGATCAATGCCCAATATGCTTTTTCATTATTCATTCTTTTTCCTAGCATCTATCTTACTTAAAATATAATCAAACGCAGTACCAAGTTTCTTAACAAACATCTCCTTCTCTGGCTTCTCCAACAGACCCCAGTTATCTGAGATATACTTCTCAGTTTCGTTTAACACAACCTGCCTCTTAACAATCTTAGGTACGTTGTGTTCAAACTTCTTATGATCTAGCTCACTCATCAGTGTGTCTCATACCAATCTTTGCCGTATCTGGTTTCTCCAGCCATCGGGCAGTTAAGGTTGAACCTTGCTCCCACTTCATGTATAGCTTTACATTGAAGTTCACCAAGTAGTCTTGCTCCATCCTCACCATCCCTTATGCTTGTCTGCCACTCATCGTGGATAAAGTTATGTTGAGTGTAGCGTATGCCCTGCTGGTCAGCCCACTGACGCCACAAGACATTAGCATGCTTCATGATACACATCTCACCTGCTTGCAGGTAACCTGCCATCATTAAGTGTTCGGAGTCGCAGACGATAAGTCTACCATCGAAAGTCTGGAAGAAGCCTCGTCTAGCATCTTTCGGCACAACTCTAGTTTTAAGCTCGTACAATCCTGGGTAAGCTGCAATAAAATCTTTCTTTGCTTGGCGTCCAAGCCTGGACGACCCTTGAAGGATTTCACCCAGCTTACTATCCCCCGCTCCGAGGAGGAATGCATAGATGAAAGTCTTTGCTGTATCTCGATTACATCCCAGCAGATTTGCATTAATTGTATGTGCGTCGGTTCCGTCTTTACTTGAACCATTGATCAAAGCCTCTGTAAATAGTGGGTCATTAATATAGTGTGCAAAGATGCGTAACTGAATACCTACGGCATCTGTTCCGACAAGGTATGAACTCGGGTCTTCTTTGTCACACGTCCAAAAAGACCGCATACGTGATCCAAGCGCCACTGCCTCAGCTTGAAGGTGACTACTCCGGTACTTGATAGATTTAGCTGTGGCGATGTTACCGAGGTTGGGAGCTGTGTGCGACATTCTCCCGGTCCAAGTCCCAATATGATTGAAAGTGCCGTGTACGCAACCAGTGTGTTGATCATAATGTTTAAACCATTCTTCTAAGGTTCTATGTCTACCTGCTAAAAGCAGGCGTTCGACTAGTCTATGTGCTGCTTTCAACTTGGAGATACGATGCTGCGCCTTCTCTATGAAGCTCAAACCAACCCAGGTTTCCATTGCACCAGTCGCAGAGCAATCCACGTACATGCCCGTCGGTGTGGCAATGATCGACCACAAGTTGAATATCTGCTCTACTGCAGATTCGACATCTTCCTTGTTGCAGAGAAAACAATCTATTATACTCTGTACTGTCAATTCCATAATTCTTTTTGAGATGGTAGTCTCGCCAATACTGTTTATTTTTATTGTATTTATCTCTGTTTCTTTGGCGGCTTTTCTCAAGATTTTTGTGATAGTAATGTCTGTTGTATTCAGTTTTATCCATTGATTTTTTAACAAATTATCTAAACTACTATAATCTGGAAGAGTAGCAATATTAATTTCGTTTAACTTCCAGCCGTATTTCTTGAAGTGCTCCAGCCTTTCTTTTTCTTTGGTGTTCTCACATTCGAGGTGACCTTTCGTTTTGTCCGTAGGTGACCATCCGGCATCCCAGAGCCTGTCAATGCATTGTTTAACTGACGAGGCTGAGAAAGGTTCCCACTTAACAAGGCTAAAAGGACAATCAGCAGCCAGTTCTGTGAGGTCTGTCCAGTCTCTTGGGAGGTTTGCTCTTGATATTGTTCCATACTTGGTGAGCCTAGGTGTTATCTCTCTGATGAATACAGCCTTGGCAGGGAATGCACTGAGTAGTTCGTTGTCTAACTTAGTCAACCTTTCAGTTAACTCATCATGCAGTAAACGGGCCTGCTCATAGTCAAACTTAAAACCATCCTCATGCATTCCCTGACAAATCCATGCCATCTCATGTTCGACATCGATGGCTTGTTTGAACTCAGGTCTATCTAACTTCTTCATTAGATAGTTGTAAAGCTTATGAGTAAGCTCTACGTCTTGCTTACAGTAAGACAGCATCTCACTAGAGTAGCGCGAGAAGTCCGTAAAGGCACCTTTCGCAAACTTCAATCTGGAACCCCAGGACTCTAGTGAGTGGCCATCTTCCATATTAAACTTAAGAACTTTAGATAGTACAAGTGTATCTGCTTTTACTTGTGAACGAATGTCGTATCCAAGTACATCGCGGATAGTACCCCGATCCCAACCGATAAGATTGTGACCAATGTAGCCAGTAACAGAGCCTGAGAATTTGATAAAGTCTTGCTTGAGTGTCGGTCCGTCGAAGACATGTACTTCTCCTGTCTCAATATTCTTTGCTACTATGCACCAAATCCTCTGAGGATTCTTCAGTGCGTCGGCTTCTACGTCCAGAATAAAATACAATGAAAGGTAATTCCTCTGATTTAAATGTAACCTTAAATGATTTGCGTCGTGAAACACTGCGCTTCATCTCTTTAAGCTTAGTGTCAATCTCTTTCATCTTACCCATTACTGTAATCTCCAGAATGATTTATCTACACCCATGAACTCGCAAGCCCTGCTGAAGGGACGACTACCTGCGAAGTCATCTACTCCAAGATTGACATTCCGGTAAGCACGGCAAGGATGAGAGGTAACGATAGCAAGATGGCGATCAGGATTCCATAGAGCGGCTTCCATGTATTTGATTTCGGCTGACCACAGCATCCATACAAGGGACGACCTTTCGTAAGACAGTTCTGACATGATTTCATAGGTTAACAATTCCCATCCTGAGTTTGTGGTTTGGTTTAGTCTGCTTTCTTTAGGAGTGGTGAGGCTAGCGTTGAGTAGCAATACACCTTGCTCTGTCCAAGGCAGGAGACTGGGTATTCTAGGTTGTGAGTAGCCAAGGTCGTTGCAGTATTCAATGTGAATATTGCGTAGAGTGTCACTGTTACGATAGTCAAGGCCGTTGCAATCGAAAGCAAGGCCAGTCGCTTTACCATCTGCATAAGGTCGTGCTCCTATGATAATTACTTTAACGTCTTCAGGATCAACTAACTCTAAGGCTCTGAACCAGAGTGAAGTGTGAGGAGTTAAGTGGCGCGGATCACCTAACTTCTCACACAACTCTGGATACTTATACTTAAAGAACCTTAGGTGTTTCCAGTTCTTCGGTGGCTTCGGGTACTGGTACATTAAAATCCCGGGTCGTAGGGTTCAACTTCTCCGTCGTCAACACTAAGTTCAGATAAGGTAAACTTACTCGGATCAAATACGAGTGTTCCAGCTGGGCCAGAGAGTCCCGCATAGCGATTCCCTCGTACTGTGAGATGGGTTTTATTTCGCTCGTCAAAAGAAGCTGCTTCTATATCTCGATCAAGGCTGATGATAAGATCAGCAACCTTTGAAATGTTACGACTTCCTCGTGTCTTGCCATCATCATTTACATGACTGACCATCACAAGAGTAAAGTTAAGTTCTCTTGTCATCATAGCTAAACGAGTAGAAATAAAATCTAACTTCTTTCTTTCGTCATCATTTTCAAATCCTGTCACAAGCATTGTTATGTGATCAAGAAATATAAATTTACAATGACAGACAGAAACGAGATAGCGAATAACATCAAGGATGACATCCACGTCATCCGAACCAAAGTGGCTATAGTAGTGAACTCTTCCGTCTCGCTTTGTAACAGATTGATATGCCTTAAGCATGTCCTCAACTGAAAGACCGCTATCAGGTAGATGGGCAGGGACACCAAGCTCATAACCAATAAGCCCTTGGACACTGCGCTTCTCCTCTTCTTCAAGGTGAATGATCCCAATGTTGTAGTCCGTTGACTTCAACAGATGGTACTCAACAGCACGCATTACCTCAGTCTTACCTACCTTCTCTTGAGCAAGGAAGAGGATGACCTCACCTAGTCGTAGACCATAAGTCATTGACTGAAGTGTAGAGAAAGGATAGCTCGCAACAGCTTGGCCACCCTCTTCCTTTAAGATTGCCTCGATACCAGCGTAGTCATTGATGATACCCTTGGGCATATAAGGCTTAGAGTTCCACCAGATGCGCTTGAATTCCTCGGAGTTGCCGGTCGTGAGGTATTCGTTCGCATCCTTGTATCGGTCAAGCTTAACGTGTACTACTTTGTTAACATCAAAAAGAGAGGCAACTTCTTTAAGTGCTTTTTGTCCGGGCTCATCGCTATCGAAACAGAGGTAGATCCGTTCGAAGCTGTTAAGGTAGTCCCTTGCTCGTTCACAATCACGTCGAGCTGAGCTTGATCCGCGAACTGAAACGGCTGGATACCTAGACCCGAGCATTTGATAGACAGAGAGGGCGTCGAGTTCCCCTTCCGTAACAGTGACAGCCCTAGCCGAACCAGCAGAGAACCGGTCCATACCGAAAAGCGACGAATCATTCATAGCTCCTGTTGAATAGAATTGTTTGGTTTCAATGCGACGCTCCTTGGTCGCAGGCTCACCAGTAGAAGACACATAAGGGTAAGACACACTAAATGGTACACCATTCTTATCTACTTTGAATGAGCAACCATATGCCTTAAAGGTTTCCTTATCTACGCCTCTCCAGCTTAGATGTTGAATAGAAAAATTGTCTAAGATATCTGTCATTTCTTCCTTAAAATATGGGATGTACTTAGTACAGACAAAGCAGTATGAGTGGTCGTCATATTCAGCTAGACCATCTGAAGAGCCACATGCTTTACATGGCTGATGAGTCTTTAAAGCTTTATCATTCATTACTATCCTTTAGTATTCTTTCTTTTAACTCATAAGCTTACGCTTATTCGTTAACTGTTCTTATGTTATTCTTTAATATTATAATAACTATAACTATAGTAGTAAGGAACTCTTAACTGTTCTTCTCTTCTCTTACCTTAGTATACGCAGGTTTCAGAAGAAATGTCAAGAGAAAAGCGACACGTAGTACTAACTATTTTATAACCCACTGTTTTCATTGGTGTATTTTAAGGCTAAACAGCCTGTCTCATACGTACATTTGCAACGATAATGGTCACTAGGGCACACAGGACCCTCAAATAATTCAGGAATCCTATCTCTTAACTCAGCTATAGCCTTGTCTAATCTACCAACATCTTCTAACTCTATCTTCTTTATGGTGTCTTCTTCTACAATTTCTAGTAGGTCTTTCATTTAATTTCCTAGCTTGTCTACTCTAGTACTGTTAGCTTTTCATAGGCTAACATGGCTTCCTCAAGGGAAGAAAACCTCCCTTGAGTTCGCCACTTAGTTTTAACTGAACCGGAATGGTACTTCCTATCTTTCTTAAAGTACCGTTGTAGGAAGAAACCAAACTCGTTCTCTAGTATTCTAAACTCTTTATCTAAGCTGTACGTAAGCAAAAATTTTCTCCTTAGTACGGTGGCTACTTAACCCATATCGCCGTGTACGGTCATCCTCGTGGCTTTAAACACCTATCTGGCTAGCCAAGGAGGGCATTTAAATGCTTGGCATAACGCTTGACCAGGGTATCCGTTAGTTCAGGGGCGGTATTAACCTCAAGAATGTAGGCATTACCGTCCTTACCCAGTATAACATCTACCCCACCAAAGTCAAGACCTAATGCCTTGATTGCATCTCGTGCAATAGGACGGATACCAGTAGGAATGTAAGCTTCCTCAAGAAGGCTGAGGCCATAGCCACCCTTGGTTGTCTTCACATCAGGGGTAGAGCCAGGCTTGATAGGCACCTTCTTCTGCACAGCAAAGGCAGTATAAGTACCATCAGACTTCTTGCAAACTGATACTCGGAACTCATCCTTTGCAGGAATGAATTTCGAATAAAGCTTTGCTACAGGAATATCCTCCCCCTGCTGAACAACGATAAGACCATCTCCGTCCTTGCTCTCTACCTTAGTACGAGCAACTACCTTACCATTGAATGCCCAGCCCTGTGCTTCACTAGCAGACGTGGTGAAGGCAGGTACTCGTACATTAGCAGAGCTAAGGAGTAGGAAGGTAGCGTGCTTATTGACTGCAGAAAGCACAGCACTTGGCTTGTTAGCAATGCAGCACTTGTCCAAGTGAGGGATGCTAGGCTCACCACAACCCCAGTTAACAATAGGGATAGAAGGATCACCCTTTACTAAGGTGATGAACTCACCAAGAAGAACTGCATTGAGTTCATGTGCCAAACTCTTAGCAGACTTAGACGCAACTTTGTAGGGTAGAACGTACATTGTATTCTCCTTAGTCAATGGTTTCATCTGGAGGTGTATTAACGTAGTAGTGGTGGGAGGTAACGGTTTCTCCTACACTAAACTGAGCTAGTAGACCAGAAGCATACGGGGAAATCTTAGCCTTACGCTTTTGGAATGCCTTCTCTTGAGTAGTCTGCCACTCAGACCAGTTGACATAATAGGCAAGAGGGGCAAGCACACGCTTAGTTCGCTTACCACGATCAAGGTAGTCCTGATCAAGAGCAATGATTTTAGCTACGAACTCATAAGGAAGCATAGCATACAAGAAAGAATCCTTAGTAGCTTGGATGTAATGATCCATCAAAGCAGCAGGAGATTCAAACGTACTAGCTTTCTCTACGAGGTAGTGAAGGGAGGTAGACCACATGTGTAGTTCATCAGGATCATAGGTTGCGTGTAGTCCACGAAACTCTAACGATCCATAGTTAGCAACAGTTGCAAGATTAACAGCACCGTACTTGCAACCATTCTCAGACAAGGTAGAGAAGGGAGAAGTGTTGCTATCAATCTCTGCGTAGCACTTAAGAAGAATACCAGGGGCATCTTCTACTCGCATACAGAAGTGGTTGCCTTGACGATGAGGCTTACAGTACCGCATCAACGTACCCTCGACTAGCCAGTAGGCAAGGATAGCATTCCAAATCTGTACGGGTGTCTTAGTCTGCACGTTAACGTGGACGTGAATGCTTGCACGAGGATTATTGTGATCGACACCGGAGTTAGGTGCGTTCAACAGATCAGTCAAAGACTTGATCTTTGGCATTAGAGTAGGCCCTACCTTGAAAGGCTGACGAGCTACGTACTCCACACCATTCTTCAGTGAGTCGTCGTGGGTGTGTACCCAAGACTCAGGGATGTCAAGGATAGGTTCTTTACCAAGAAAGAACTCTACCTCAGCCTCGATACCGACATCCCCATTCTTCAGGGGTCGGCTATAATACTCATGCAGCTTGAGCATTGCACACCTTGCTAGTTAATCTTAATGTTGTAGGGTAAGAGTTCCTCTTCGATAACACTGAAGGTTTTCTTATTCAATGGAATGAATGCTTCATTGCTACCGATGTTAATAGCGACACTAACACCACGTACTTCAAGCTTGATAAGTCCTTGGTCAAGACGAACAAGACCATACTCTTTGTTAAAGGCACGACCCTTCATAGAAGAAGAACCTTTGATAGCTTCTAAGGATTCTTCGTATGAAGGATAGATACCTAGGAAAGCATTCGCTACTTCAGGAGTGTAGAAGTGACGAGCGCTAAAGTTATTAGTTGCGCTATGTGCAGTCACATTCAAAGGATGAATACCTAAGTGACTGTCACGAGTAGGGTCACGAACAAGAAAGTTTGAACTGTTGTTCCAGTTCACATACCCACCACAGATACCCTTGATCTTTAACGCTGGGTCAGTATACTTAACACGAGGCATCGTCTTAGGATCGTAAGCCGTATACTCATCTGCACGAAAGACAAACGGATACAAGACCACCTCATCTAAATCAAGAGGAGGTGTGTTTAGATACTGAGAAGAGTAGTCTCGACCACAGACAAAGTAAACCTTGTCCTTGTAGATTGCAGCAGTGCCATGCAACCTACGATATACATCGTCACGAGAGTACATAACAGGAATCATGATAACCTCACAAGAGAACGAAGTCTTTTAATCCCTTACCTTCATTAGGAGGCGAACAATACTTACCACCAATGTCATAGGGGATGTCTAAGTTAAGATCGTAGTTAACTTTACCAGAGGTAGGAGCAACACGAGCACCAACAGGAACACGTCCTGTGTCGTACTGTTTTACCTCCATAAAGGAATGGATGAACGGCAGATGCATTGGCTGAAGATTCTCAGTAAGCTTACTACCAATCATAACTGACTTTAGCATGATTTCCTTAACTTTCAAGAACATCCCCATACGAGACGTACGAGAGTGCAACCAGAAGTTAGAAGGTACTCGCCACTCTACACCGTAGGGCTTAGGACGAAATGCCCCGGCCTTACCATACATCATACGACGAATACGGTCAGGGTCAGCATCATCTAAGTGGTGAAGAAGAGCGCAGTCAAGCAGACGAATGATAGTACGGCAATCCCAGAGGTGACTAGGATCAGTCGTATCTGCACCGTCAGTCCACCCAATGTGAATGTGACCAGAGCAAGTACGCATAGTAGGAAGGAAGGGTACAGGGACAGGAGACTGATTGATACCACCACCCTTCCAAGCGTTGAAGTCAGGTGAGCAACCCAACTCCTTCACACTATCAGGCAGACCTTCGAAGTATGCTCGATCATAGACAACGATGGGATCAAACATAAACACGTAACGATCAGCAGGTAGATACTTACGCAATGCAGTCATGACCTTCTCGATGTTGTCTGCAAACTCATCGGCAGTTTTAGCAGGGTCAATGTTAAACTCTACCATCACACCATCAACCTGGATAGCACCACCATCTACCTTATGTGGCTGTGCCTTAGTGCCAGGGATCAGATCGTGAGCAGATACATAACTCTTAGTCTGCTTGTCGAAGAGAGCGAACTCAGGGTCACAACCAATCGTGATTGGAAGAAGCTTAGGCTTAATGTTTGGTAGCACTTTCACCTCCTCCTTCGCTGTCGGCGGTACCTTTAACATCAGGGAACTCAGCGTAGTTGCCTTCGTAGATTTCTTCACGGTTGAGGTACGAGGCCGCGACGGGGTCTTCGACGCATACTTCACAGAGCCAGGAATAATTGTTGAACCAGTAAGCTTTGGCATTTAACTTTCCTTTCTTCCTACACAAGGTACAGCCATTGTTCAGATGGTTGAGTGCTGTGTTTAGTTCGAGCTTCTTGTTTCGAAAGGCAAAGTATATACCCTTCGCAGTGTCTTCTACCTTAGGCTTCTCTATATAGAAGGGAGGACCTACAGCCTTGGGCTTAAGAACCTCAGCCTCTTCATCCTTTGTCTTAGGAGTATACGTACCATACATGCTGACAGCTGAGGGATACAACTTACGTTCCTTCTTATCTGATAAGTCCATTAAGTTGAACGTATGGAATGTATCAGTGTCGAAAGCCTTGATTGTATTCGTATAACCCATGCCTTCACGTGCTCGTAGTAAGTTAAGCATCTCATACTCAGATGCAAAGTACATTACTTGGTTGCTTTCAAAGTAGAATAAACTACGTTGAACATTACGAATGATGTTAAGTGTTTGTGCTGCTAAGTCTATGTAGACCAAGGCAAATGCACCGCCCTTTACATCCTCACGTAAGGCAGCATCAGCACCCTTCTCATTGATCAACCACAGAAGGTTCTCACTATCTGTGGTATCCTTACCAGCAAGATGATTGATCGTACCATTGTGCATACCATAAATCTTACCGCACTTGAATGGGTGTGCGTTCTTCTGGGTTATATCACCAACAGTAGCAAACCGACAGTGCATAGCCAGAAGCATAGTGTCTGGCCTATGTACAATCTTCCGTCCATCCTCACTGTTGAGGAAGGCAGAAGAATTACCTAGGCTTTTTGCCATGTAGACTGCACGAGTAGGTGTGTTCTTATCCTTCACTGCTTTAGCTACAGACATAACACCAGTACTATGCGGTCCCCTTAACTGAGAGATGATACCCAGTTGTTCGAACTTATTTACTTCATCAGAAAATAAGCCGACAGTTTTTGACAGGCTGATTGCGCCTGCTAATCCACACATCTGGCTCTCCCTAGTTAAACATGTGAGTGTAAAACAACTCCAAGAATAGATCAGTTGACGCCTTGTGATTGTACTCAGGGTGCCACTGTACTCCAAGGAAGTTCTGATGCTTGTAGTAGAATGCTTCTACATCAACCCACTGATTGTTCTCAACAGTGCGTACTTCCTCGTCATCTTCAAACTTAGTGGCTGACTTAGCTGTAACAAGAATGGAAGCATCCTCAGCAGGACGACACATCTGATGATGTAAAGTCATGATGCTGTGGAAAGTTTCCTTCCCTGTGTCTAGATCAACCTGCTTACACATGTGAATACCATGCTTGTGGTTGTCCACATCTTGCCATAGAGTACCACCACACATGACATTACCGAGCTGTGCTCCTCGACAGATACCAATCTTTGGCATGTCAAGAGGCAGAGACTTCCAAAGAGATACCTCTTCAAGGTCCCGGTTTAAGTCAACGTGTGTCTTACTCATACGCTTCTGACCATAGAGGAATGGATGTACGTCAGCACACCCACCACTGAAGACACAGATGTCAAAGGCTTGGTCCCTAGTCTTAGCAACCTTGAAGCCCTGCTCTGTGAAGAAGCGTTGCGTTGAGACACAGTCATTGGATACAAAGACAGTGTCCATGCTCTTAACTTTACTTGCCATTAGCTCTTCCACTCCTTCTTACTGTTGGTCAAGATAGTGATAGCCTCATGCTTACTGATAAGAGTGGGCATGTCCTTAACGAAGTCTTCCTTGTTAGATTCGAACAGCTTCTCGAACAAGCCATTGTAAGAAGGCTTACCTGCTAACAGCTTAGCGAACAGGTTCTTCTTTGCAGCGGCCTTTACACTATCGTAATCAGGACAGTATTTCCGTTCTGTAAAAGGTAAGGCCCAAGACTTACAGACCTGACTATATAAACCACCATGCGTAAGCAAGGTCTCTGTAAGGAACCCTGTTAAGTTAGGGTTAGATTCTTCTAGACGCTTGTAATCAATACCTTTTAGGTTGATGTCGAACATGTGGGTGTATGTCTCATTGATAAGAGACAATGCACCATTCACATGCACAGCGATGTACTCGCTGAGGTACATAGATTCAGCACGAGTGAATCCAGCCTGTCGCCACGACCAGTAGGAGCGCAGCTTGTTGCTCATCTCCTGTGGTACACGGCACTGAATAAACATAGGCACGATGACATTGACAAGGTTAGACATGTCACTTGTGCCTACTGCCACTGGCTTACCATCATCGTTGTACAACCAGTTGACATTCTTCAGGTACTTAGACCACGGACCAGCCGGGTCCTTAGTAAGGTACTCCCAATAGTCTAGGGCTGCGGGATATAGGTCAGGATACCGGCACCAAAGACTAGAGTAAAGAGCACCAGCACTACCAAGGTTTGCTGCACGTATAGAACCATGGCATCCGTTGTTAGGAAACCACTTCACTGCACCTTCATTAGTCAGGTATCCGAAGGACAATGCTCCGGCCTTAGCCCCGAAGTATTCAGGGTACTGTGTTGCGAACTTGAGGCGCAACTCCTCTAGATTATTCTGCATATGTGGGAACCCCAAAAGGGAGGTGAGTGCTCGGGACTTTGGGAGTCGGGAGCACTCACCTCAGTTGCACCAGGTAACGGAGAGTCAACCCTGGTGGATCACGACGACGGCTTCTTGACGAAGAACGGAAGAGAAGGAGGAGCAGCAACTGCATCCACAATCTTCTCATCATTCTCCTTAGGCTTGTCCTTCTTAAACATAGCCTTCAAGCGATCCCATTTGGAAGGTGGGGTAACTTCCATTTTCTTATTGGCACGAACGTGGATGTCCGTAAACTTGGGATCACCATCTTCATCCTCGTCAACGAGAGTGATGATGGCCGTCTCAACTGTGCGCTGAACTGGAAGTTCAACGACCGTGACTGAACGAACGATGGCAGTCTTACCTCGGCCGAGCTTTACCTCTGCACCGGGAACGATATCCTTTGCTGCGACTTTCATAATATCTAAACCTATTAGCCATGGGGTTGAACCTCAGGCTGCACACCAAACGCAGGACGTGAATGCTTAGCATAATATCCACGTAGGTTAGCAGCCCCTCGATACACTCCATCTGCATCTAACGAACGAGACACAGACCAGAGTATTCTGTAGCCTTGGCGTACTTGCGGAACCAATTCATTCCGACAGTGAACAAAGAAATCATAGTTAGCTTTGTTCTCAAGCGTCCAGGCACCGAATTTCTCAATCATTGTAGCTCTCCGTTAGATTTTTATAGGTTTGTTTTTATACTCAGGAGAGGAAGGGCTGGCATCCTTCCTCTCCCTTGTCAGGCATAGCGGCTCGTGTGTTGTTGCGTGTAAGCGCGGATCACTGAGTTGGCTCAGTCCGGTTGCACTACACTGTGTTTAACGACAGTAGTGCACGCATAGAGGATAAGCATGTAGCCCCTTACTCACCTGTTAATGGACAGGCGTTATCTATACTCGGGCTGTAAGCACCCCTGGCATTAGGGTGTGTCCCTTCGACACTTTAGATAGACAACTAGGGCATACCACAGGCATTAGTCCGTCCTCATCTTCTTGTCTCTAGCAGCATTGATCGCACCCGTGTGAGTTGAGCACTAGACCTGGGCTTAGTTGAGAGCTAAGCTTACGTCATGACTACTAGCATCGGCGGTAGTGTACCCAGTGTTTCAGGAATACATCTACATGTGGCCATACAAGAGGCGTGTTAACGAGTGTCAACGAGTGAGCGTAGCTCACACTTAAGTAAGCTGACGTTAGTCACTTCGCTAACGCTACGTTTGTTCCCTAACATACTCACTTCCACCCACGCATAGACCGTGCGCAATGGTTGCTTTCTTATAGGTTACGATAGTCTGAGACATACGATTACCTTTAGCTGCGGAGCTAGGATGTTTCACGTCCGTATCCTGGGGCTTGAGTAATAGCATATGCCTAGTCAATGCACATTGATCTGTGTCCAATAGCTAGGGGGCACATCCTCTCTACCTACACAGGTACAAGTACACTCCATGCTAGCCACCCTATCCAGTTAGGCAAGTGGTCTCGAACCTATAGCTAGCATCCACATCTTTGTTGATTGAAGCACACTCTTGCATACGAACGCAAGGCTAATGCTCTACCTCAACAGAGAATTAAAATAGAAAGAGGTGCGACTCAGCAGTCGCCTTTGTGTTCACCTACAATATAGACACGAGCGAAGTTGGCTTCAGCTTTGGACGCCTCTGCCTTCAAGGCATAGTCCATAGTAGGATATAGTACAAACAGCTGACTACCTCATCGCACCTCTGTTATCAGTGGAGGTACACCTCAGCGGGTGAGTGGGTCAATGCAAAAGGAACAGGAACCTGAGGTTCTTTACTCTTCTGCACTCCATTCACCATGTTGGCATACCCTTCACTGACCTTGAAAGACAGGGGTGTTCGGATAAGGAACGCTCCCGTCTTCAAATTCTTGATGACGATCTGACTAGCAGGGTCGCATCCCAATTGGGATAGAGGCAGACCAGTGCTCTTCTTGATCAGTCGCTCGGCAGTTGTCGGTTGAACACGAGTGTTCCCCTTCTTCAACTCCGCCTTGATCTTGTGGAAGCGAGCCGTCGAGGTACGCAGTCCCGTAATCTCCGCTTTTAACGCAGCCAATGAGGGGTACACTCGTACGTATCCGTGAGGGAAGGTCACCTCGAAGTGGCCCGTCTCCTGGCGGAATGATTTCGCCTTCAAGTACGGGCCCGATGGGAAAGGGAGGGGATCAACCTTCGTCACGTTGGCATACGGATGCGTCGTTGGCGTAGAGTAGAAGTGAACGAACGATGTGACCATGCCGAACAGCATGTACTCGTAGCGATCACGCTTGGGATTCCATCCTTCGCTGAGGATGCCGAGCTTGCGCATGGCCTGGGGTATAGTCCATGTGCGGAGGTGATGGAGCTTGTCCATCGTACTAAGTAGATTCATTTCGTCTCTCCATTCTTTCTCTTGTTGTCACCCACAATGCACTACATTCAGCATACCTAATGGTACCTGAAGGCTAGCGATAAAGGCAGGGGGTAACGTGACTGCCTTATTCTTGGGCCGAGCCTCACGAGACTTAGCCTTGAGTTCGATTGTTTGTTTCATCTCAAGGGGTATGAACCCCATGCGATCGAGCTTCTTCTGGAGTGCACGCTCCAGTTGGTATGACATGGCCGTCTCTTCAGCACGTGTGTTGTAAGACACAGCCTTAGAATACATGTCAACGAAGAACACAGGCTTATGTGCCTTGCGCTTCTGAAACTTCTTCACGTTATCCACTCCACGTTTGATTAAGAAATCCAAACAGGTTTGTCACGGTTCTTCCACTTGTGCATGGGCCTACCGTTCTTGTTAGTACGCTTGGCTACGTTGTAGTAGTTACGATATGATGCGATCACATCGTCACCAATCTTGTAGTCATCAGGCATCGCCATCGGAGGATCATGCCATGCAATACGCGGAAGGTCTTGAGGTACATTGAGTAGCTGCTTGTGAATACCCTTGCGTATGATGTAATGATCCTTCCGATGGCGATAGGTATACTCATGTGCATAACACAGCATGAGTGTATAAAGGAACTCATAGTGCAGTTGGTTACGACGTACCCACTGTGTACACGGGTGAGAGTACACAGATAGAGGGAAGGGATAACCGAAGTGTTCTGCACGTATGGGTGAGTGAGCAGCAGTTAACATCTGCGCTGATTCGAATGTCATCTTGTTGACGTGTGCATCGATAGCCCACGTTGCTATGTTAGTGGGGTTAGTGTCGAGGTAAAAGATATTCATGCTGCTTATACCTCGATGTTGTATGCTATCCTCAAGCGTTCAACGATAGCAATCACTGGCTCTATGCCAAGATTAACTGCTTGCTCCCAATCATATTCATTGAGAGGATTAGATTGGTACTCATCTAAGAAAGATGATACTAAAGTTTTCATCTCGTCGTCAGTCACGATGACTGAGAGCATAGGTGCTACTGCTCCTTGCATCCTACTCCTCCTTCTTGTCACTGACAAAGACCTTGATCGTGCGTCCGTTGTCCTGAACATCCACTTGAATAGAGAATGGAATGTCCGTGTATAAGATATGGACACGACCCTGTTGTCCTTGTTCGACAGCAGCCTTACGATGATCAATCACTTCGAAGCGAGTGAAGTTACCTTTCACATTGTCCATCTCACACCTCAATAGTTGTTACGGTATGCGTAGATCACAACACACAACCATACTGTGAACAGGATAGTTAAGCCCTTCACACCTATGATATTAAAAAGAACTACGAGTAAACCTACAACTCCCATCCCAACTAGAAAGATAAGAAACAAAGCTACAGTAGCAAACACTACTGCACTCAACACCTTAAAGAACAAGTCTTCCATGCTACACTCCTATGAGGTAAGGGTAGGCTCGTAGTCCGAGGTCGAACCCGAGAAGGAAGACACCGATGAAGCCAATGGTGAGTCCAACTACTGCTAGTTTAGTTGCAGACATGTCAACACCTATAGGTTAGAGGTAGCTGATAAATAAGCAGCGTGTGCTTCACGCTCTGTATCAAACGTACCTATATAATTAAACTTACCATTCAACCTGTAACCTGCTTGGAATCTCTTACCTTTCTTTCGGTAACCTTTGATCCCACTACGATTACGCATGTTGATTGACTGCTTAACATCACGTAAGTTTTCGATACGATTATCTAGTGGATCGCGATTGATGTGGTCGATCTGATACTTAGGCCACGACTTATAATGCATGTACCATATGATACGATGCACCATCCAAGTCTTACCTTTATATCTATACACATGATAACCGTGATTGTTTATTCCCTTGCCGACACGTCTACCATTACGGTAGATCATGCCATCTTTATACTCTAGCTCCTTGAACTTCAAACACTAACTCCTCTTTGTCCCACGGCGGCAAATTTAGTCGCTGACATTCACGTTCCTCCTTCTTGCATCCTTCAATGAATGCGTTCTCGAACTCAGAGTCCTTCACAATCAGGTTGCGAAGGATAGTGTCACGTAGCACACGACGAAGACCGATCTCGTCGATGCAAAAGATATGATTGCTCTTAGACATTACGATCTCCGTTTTCCTGCGCAAGAACGGCTACAATAAGGTCCACTCTTGCCCTGTTTTATATTATTGTTCACATAATTAGTAGGCTTAGTTGCTTCCGTATTACAGACGGGACAAACAAAAGTTGTATGCTTTCTTTTTCTGGATGGGTTATCTAAGAAGTTCTTTCTAGCATTGTCTGCTCTGCTTAGTACTTGCAGGTTGTCTTCATTATCATTTGTATGGTTGCCGTCTTTATGATCACAAGTTTCATTATCATTTAGTGACCTGCCTATTTTCTTTTCAAGCAGAAACTTAGGATAAGAAACCGTACGTCTTTCATCACCATCAATAATAACAACATGCTTTCTTCCATCCTTACGGTAGTAAGGACCGTATACTTTCATATCTAACTCCTTAATATGGTGGGATGAGCGAGACTCGAACTCGCAAGCTTCTGATTTTAAGTCAGAAAGGTTTACCAATTTCCTTCATCATCCCTTGTGTCTACCAATTCCACCATATGGGCAGTTAGCCTGAGGCTTGACGTACCTCAGATGAGACAAGCCCTCCTTGTCAACGCTTAATGTCTTAGACTACAAGCCTGAGCAAGCGAGTCACAGACACTAAAGGTATAGGCTAGGCAATCGAGGCCAGTGTCGCTTAGCCTTCCATGCCTAGCCCTTCTATGTAACGTATGGATTGGGGGTCACACGTTACGTAGGTTCTTGAATATAAACTAGGCTTAACGCACCTAGTGTGAGAGGAGACACCTCAGCGCAGTGGTTTCTTACACCACTGGTCCAGCTTCTTCGTGTCAGTGCCAGCCTGACAGATCAGCTTAGTTCAGCAACACGGCAGGTGCGCCGATGTCCTTTGCCTTGTTCTTGAGCAAGCCTTCGAGAACGTCGATGTCATCCTTCGAGATGACAATTTTCTTGCGAAGGTTTTCGTTCAACTCGATAGTGTCACCCTTGACTTCGACTTCGCCTTCGTCGAGAGCTTTCTCAAACTTCTTAGCCTGCTTCAACAGGCCAGCAAGCTTAGCACGCAAGTCGAACCCATCGAAGGGCTTGTCAGCAGCGATCATCTTGAAGTACGGCACGCTGTTGATCAGCTTGTCGATAGCTTCGTGTTCGCCACCTTCCATCATTTTCTTGGCCTTCGCAGCCGAGAACTTGACTTCGCCGTTCTTGATGGTGACAGGTGCGTAGGCTTCGATCCACTTGGCAACAGCATTCTTGTGTGTCAAGGTAGCCGTACCCTCAGCCAACCGAATGAGCGGTGTAATCTGGCCGGTCATCTCGCCCTTCTTGTTCAAAGAAAGGGGCAAGAAAGCAGCCGAGATCAGCAGTTGCTGAGTCTTAGCCTGCCACGTGGTGCCGGCGGCAATGTGATCTTCGATCTGCTTGGTCAGCAGCTTCACGTCACGGATAAGCTCAGGCAATACAGCCTTAACCTTTTTGGTGGATGATTTCTTGACAGTCATTTTCAATTCTCCGTTAGCTATAGCATGGCAACTTAAGTGTTACCATGCCAAGGCTAACTAAAGAATTGAACGATTAAACCCGGAAGGGGATCAGAGGGTGAACAAGCCAAGGTGTTAACGGATGACAGTCAAGGATTGACAGCCAAGGATAACGGGCAATGCTCCCCCCTCAGGGTCATGCAAGCATGACGCAAGGATAGGGCATCCCCTTTCCAGTGCGCAACCCCCCGGCCCTATCGCCTACACGGTCCCCCATCGTCGCACGATATGGGAAGCGTTTGGATGCGCGGTCTGACCTGCAAAAAACAGGCGGTGGTATTCCGTTGCCCAGACACAGGCGATTGACTAGCTCGCTGCTATTGCCCTACCAAGGGGCTATGACGAGAACCGCTAGGGTTCAGCCGGTCAAGGCTAGGTGCGCTAAGCACCCTCAACCACCACCTAACTACGATTTGCCCTATAGGTGTTAGTTACAAATTAGTAATGTTTAAGTATAGACAACACAAAGGACAAAAGAAAAGGGGAGAAGCCGTAGCCCCTCCCCTCTTAGTTAGTCACTCCGCAAGAGCTACGTTCAGTGCATTGGTGACCAGTCAATGTGCGCATTAGCCTTGGTATGCTTCCGAAGCGGTCCCTTAGCAGGCTTGAGCAGGGATGCTTTCAGGGTAGTGACTTCCTGTAGGTCAGCAACCTTGCCCGGTCTATTCTTACGGCGCTTGTAGTCCTGCTTATGCTCAGGCCGGTGAGGTTGCCAACCATTGCGGGCTGCTGGCGATCCACTCTTAACGCTACCTTGCCAGTCACGATCCTTTGCAGACTGGAAGTCTTTAGCCTTGTGAAGCTTGGACCTCTTGCGGATCACCTGCACCCTGGTAATGCCAGACGGAAGGATGACCGGATTGCCTGGGCCAATGGTTCCGTTAATGTCATCCCGTGTCCGCCTAGCAAGGCTAGACTTGGAAGGGTAGTAGTTACGTTTCATAAGCCTCTCCATTTGTAGGTGTTATTTCAAAGAGCAAACCCACCCAATGCGGGAAGGCTGAAGCAATGTAGCTGATTTTGTCTAGTGCTGCAATGGTTGCTTCGATCGCACTAGGGTATGTCTCACTGGATAGCCAGCTATGGTCCCCTCTGGAGTATGTAATGCGGTATAGCGTGGGCATGGTAGATGCTCTCTCTATTCGTTTCCAATAGGTACACAATGACAGGCATAGGTTAAGGTTGGGTTACTGCTAGGATATGGTGAACAATGTTCAATAGAATCAATATGGTAATATGGTACCGTACTGCATTGTTGAGTTTTTCACATTATTTTTTCTAACCCCTTGACTTTCCTCAACTAATGTGCCCCCATGATTCTGACGTATACCTATGATCCCCAGGCTGAATATCCGTGTACGGGGGGTCGTGTCGTGTGTGTGTAGAGGAATTACCCCTTAAAAATATCTAAGGAAATTCCAACAAAATCAAAGGGCATATAAAATAGTTTAGAAAACATGTACGATTTTACTTGACAAATGATCTGAAACCTGCGTATAATATACTATAGAGAGAGACGATAGAACTGATTCGCTCTGTACCTTAAGAACATTAAAGAACATATATAGATATTAGGGGTAGATTACTTAGATTACTTCCTAATCATTCTTAGATGTTCTCTATAGTAAAGAATAGTATATAATATATTATTAAGGTTCTTAACATTCTTAAAGCTTAGAAACCTTTACTAATGTTAAGATTAAATTGTCGAAGGACAAACCTTAAAGGATGTCAACTCAGGTAACTCACCCCTAATGTCAATTGAACGTAACGAAGTGAAGTGGTAACTCAGAATGAGCTTAGATCAAACTCATAAGAACAAGACTCGTAGCTTATTCTCAGAACTATGCTACGATGCTACAGACAAAAAGAAAGCATTGTATACCTTAAACGTTGAGGATAAGGAATACGATGGTTCTATTTATCCGTCTATTGTTCGTCTTTACATTGAAGAATCTGATCCTACTGAGTATCGCTTTGCTGATAAATACTTCTGTAACTGGGAGCACTGGAAGAAAGTCACAATGATGAATGACTTCCAAGAAACCCTAAACCTAATGAGGAATACCCTCAGACAGAAGCTACGTGCAGAAGCTCTCTGGAAGATTCAGCAGATCGCTGAGAATCCTACAGATAAGAACTACTACGCAGCCCTACGATTCTTAGAGACGTCTCCTTGGGAAAAGGAACACAACCAGGAATCAAAGCCTAAGAAGAAAGTTGGAAGACCATCCACTTCCTCAGGCCTACCCGAAGATGTTCCTGACGTTCGGGACGATTTAAGAAAGTTAATTAAGTTCTATGACCAAACAGAACAAACAGATAAATCTAATTAGACAAAGAATGCTCGAAGACCTGAGCTTCTTTATCCACGTAATCCATCCTCATCGTACCCTAGGCCAATGCCATAGTGATCTCATTAGTTGGTGGACTAGGCCAGAAGGCAAGAGCCATCAGTTAGCACTACTTCCACGAGACCATCAGAAGTCTACGCTAATTGGTTATCGAGTAGCCTGGGAACTAACACGTAACCCTGCTCTTCGTATTCTCTATATCTCCTCTACGTCTAACCTCGCAGAGAAGCAGCTTAAGTTTATTAAAGATATTCTCACCAGTCCTAAGTACACAATGTACTTCCCTGACATGGTGAACAAAGAAGAAGCTAAACGAGAGAAGTGGCGTGAGACAGAAATCTCTGTAGACCATCCCATTCGTAAAGCAGAAAGCATTCGTGACCCTAGTATCTTCACTGCTGGTCTTACTACTAACATCGTTGGAATGCACTGTGACATCGCTGTACTTGACGACGTCGTCGTTGATAGTTCGGCATATGATGAATCAGGTAGAAGTAAACTACGAGACCAAGTATCCTACCTCGCCTCTATCGCAGGTACTGATTCTAGAACGTGGGTAGTAGGTACTCGCTACCATCCTATCGATCTCTACAACGACATGCTCAATCAAGTCGTAGAAATGTACGATGAAGTTGGTAACCGTATCTCAGCAGAACATCTCTACGAGATATACGAACGTCAGGTAGAAGACAAGGGAGATGGTACAGGCACATACCTCTGGCCTCGTGAACAACGAGCAGACGGTAAGTGGTTTGGTTTCAACCAACAAATTCTAGCTCGCAAGAGAGCACAGTACACAGACCCTAGTAAGTTCAGAGCACAGTACTACAACGATCCTAACGATCTATCTGAGTCTACTATTAATCGTGAAATGTTTCAGTACTACGACCGTAAGCATCTTAGAAAGAACGCAGGTCGCTGGTACTACAAAGATGAAAAGTTAAACGTAGTTGCGTCTATTGACTTCGCATTCTCTACATCCAAAGATGCTGACTCTACCGCCATAGTAGTTATTGGTATTGACAGAAAGAATAACATCTACGTCTTAGATATAGAAAGGTTCAAGACTAAGAAGATCAGTGACTACTATGACGCTATCTTAAAGTTCTTTACTCGCTGGGATTTCAGAAAGCTACGAGCAGAAGTAACTGTCGCACAGGCAGTCATTGTTGAAGACCTAAAGGTTAACTACATTCGTCCTAATGGTCTGGCTCTAGTCATTGACGATCACAGACCTACTAAGAAAAAAGAAGATCGTATAGAAGCTGCCTTGCAGCCTAAGTATGCTAACAAACAAATCTTCCACTACGAAGATGGATTAACATCAATGCTAGAGGAGGAACTTGTACTGCGTCGTCCTTCTCACGATGACATCAAAGATGCTCTTGCATCAGCTGTCGAGATCGCAGTAGCACCGAGTTTCATGGGTATGGGTAAGTCTTCCAACCCTAACTATAACTCTGACAAAGTATTCTATCATCCTCGTTTCGGAGGTTTAGGTTAAGGTAAATGGCAAAGCTTACACTTACAGATTTAAACAATCTCAATAACCCAACGGCTGTCGTTAACACAATTAACGGCAACCATGAGTCTATTGAAGTTGCATTTGAGAATACTCTATCAAGAGACGGCACAGCTCCTAATGCTATGGAAGCTGATCTTGATATGAACTCTAATCG
>LNFM01001974.1_pt1 | contig 44462 bp, 45 predicted proteins | sample 596031 | NCBI WGS metagenome assembly LNFM01 (sample SAMN04254537, study PRJNA301005) | activated carbon metagenome | isolation source: dual media filters at the Ann Arbor, Michigan drinking water treatment plant | place: USA: Ann Arbor
CCTCGTGATGCCAGCGGCAGGCACTCCTTCCCCCGGCTTCGCCGGGGGAAGGTGGGGATGGGGGCAATCTTCCGCGACGATCCCACGAAGCAAGCCGAAGGATGAGGGCGCTAGAATGCGCCCATGCCTCCCACCCCACTACCTCCACTCGCCCCGCTCGAGCTGCGCATCCTCGGCGTCCTGATCGAGAAACAGCTCGCCACTCCCGACTACTACCCTCTCACCCTCAACGCGCTGGTCGCCGGCTGCAACCAGAAGACCAGCCGCAATCCGGTCATGAGCGTGGCCGAGCGCGAGGTGCAGTCAGTGCTCGACGACCTGCGCAGCCGCACGCTGGTGATCGAGACGTCCGGCGGCCGTGTCATGCGCTACGAGCACAACGTGAACAAGGTGCTCGGTATCGGCGAGGCCATGGTCGCGTTGCTCGCCGCCCTCATGTTGCGCGGCCCGCTCACGGCAGCGGAGTTGCGCGGCGCCTGCGACCGTCTCTACCGCTTCGCCGACGTCTCGTCGGTCGAGGCTTACCTTGAAGACATGATCACCCGCGCCGCACTGCCGCTGGTGGTGAAACTACCCAAGCAACCGGGTTCTCGCGAACACCGCTGGGCCCATCTGCTGGCCGGCCCCGTCGACACGTCCAGCGCGGCCGCTCCCGCGATGGAAGTCGCAGGCGGGCCATCGGAGGACGTCACCGAACTCAGAGCCGAGGTGGCGGATTTGCGCGAGGAACTGGCCGCGTTGCGCGCGCTCGTGGAATCGATGCGCGGCTGATCACTTCTCCAGCATCGTGACCGGCTTGTCGGAAGACACGAAGATCACCGAATCCTCCAGCGCGATCAGGTCGTGCTCTTCGCCGACATCGGTGAAGAAGTAGTCACCGGTCGCCAGCGTGAAGCCGCCGGAGAAGATCCGCCCCGACAGCACCAGCACGTCCTCGCCCGCCTGATGCCGATGGCGCTTCACGCGCGTGCCCTTCTCGATCGCGACGATCGAAGTGCGTCCGCCATTGGGGCTGGTGCGCAGCAAGGCACGCTGCCCGCCGGCGTAGCCCGCCGATTGCCAATCCCGCTCCGCCGCACTCTTCATGTACATGGCCGTCCTCCACACCGGGAATTCCGGTGCGGCAACGTTAGCACGCCCTGCCGCTCACCACTGATAGACCAGCGTGACCCAGATCTTCGTGGTGTCCGGCTTGCGCGCCGTGCCGGCGAGCTGGTCGGATTCCTGGAAGTAGGCGAGCTCCAGCTTTCCCGTCAGCTGCTTCGTGAAGGCCCGCGACGCGCCGATGTCGAATTCGGATCCATAGTGGATCGATCCGAAGTCGGACCGGAAGTCGTGCGCTTCGGCGAGGAACTGCACGTCCCACGCCGTGGTACCGGCCGACACGTAGACATCGCGGATACCCTGGGCCGGCGTGGTCAGGAACTGGTCGGCCCAACCCTGGAACAGGTGGTTCGTGCCAAGCGGCGTCTGGAAGCCGTACGCGCCAGCGTTGCTGCCGAGCCGGTCGTAGTCCAGACGCACGAAACTCTTCCCGAACCCCGCACCGGCGCCGATGCGCGAATAGCTCGCGTCGATGCGGCTGTCACCACCGGCGTAGGAGTCCTGTTGCGCCAGTTCGGCGGTGTACAGGATCTTCATCGAGCCCGCGGGCCACGCGCCGTTCGCACGCACCCCCACGATGCGATTGGAGTTGTTCGCAAAACCTGTCGCCTGCCCGGTGTCGGGTTGATCCTGGAAGTAGGCGAAGCCCACCAGCACGTTGTCCGGCCGCCAGGTCCATGCGGCCCGCAGCAGGTCGATGTCGGTCTGCCGCTGCTGCGCGAAGACGTTCTTGATGCGGTCGAAGTGCGCGTAGTTCAAATCCACGTTCGGCAGCGACCGGTTCTCCACCAGCACGCCGGTCAGGACCTGCATCACCTGGCGAAATTCGACGTTGCCCACGAAGCGCACGTTGTCGAGCTTGAGCGACTGCTTGCCGACACGGATGCGCGTTTCCGGCAGCCCTGCGTAGTCGAGGTAGATCTGGTTGAGATCGGTGTTGTCCGGGTCCGCCACCGTGGGATACACGGGCGAGGCTGCCGGCCCTTCGTTGAAGCTGCCGTTGAAGTTCGCCACGTCGATCATCTGCGCCACTGCCGAAAAGCCCTTCCAGGGTGCGGTCTGCCAACCGAGCAGCGTGCGGTTGGTGAATGCCAGCGCGTCGCTCGACTTGCCTTCCTGATCCACCCACTCCACGCGCGGTCGCAGATTGAGCAGCAGCCGCCCCTTCGTGATGGCCTCCATCGGATCCGCCGGCGCCACCGGTTCCTCCGCCATCGCCACGCACGCCAGCAGCAGCGCTGTCGCCGGTACCGCTCCCAACCGCCACGCGCTCATCGAGATCACCTCTTGTCCTTTGTCAGTTCGCGACGAGGAGCGTCGGACTCTTGGTGAGCGCGACCCCCAGGATGTAGAAGAAGACGACCTGCGCACCGAACCAGGCTGCGAGGCGCCGGCCGCGGGACGTGCCCCAACGGAATGCCGTCATCCCGAGCAGGATGTAGGCGATGACGCCGCCGACCTTCGCGGCCAGGAAGCCGTGCAGGGCGGGATAGGCCACCAGATTCGCCGCAAGTCCCAGCGCACTTGCGAGCAACACGGTGTCGATCACGTGCGGAGCGACGCGCACCCAGTGCGCCTCGCTCGCCGTCAAGCTGCCGAAGCGCCAAAGACCGCGCAGCACGAACAACGAGAAGCTCGCCAGCGCACAGCTCATGTGCACTTGCCGCAGCAGCTCGTGACTCAAGGCGCGAACCAGGGCCTGTCAACACCCGGACCGGTCCTGCGTTCCAAGTGGTGACAGGCCCTAGCCTCCATGGGCCCCGGCTGTCGCCCCGAGCACCGTCACGACACTCGCGGTGAACAGCATCCAATGCAGCCGCCGGATCAGTGCGAAGGTCCCGACGGGATCACGCTTCGATCGCGCCTCGAACCACCGATGCAGCACCAGCGGCTCGAGCACGAACAGCAGCAACGTGAACAGCGCCCAGATCGCCACCATGGCATGCATCCACCAGTACCGGACGTCGAGGAAGCGCTGCCACAGGTCCCACTGCCAGACGAGCCAGAACCCCGACGCACCGGCCGCCAGCGTGGTCCAGCGCGACTGCACAGCGAAACGGGCCTCGATGCGCTCGAAGAAGGCAACCCGCTCGGACTCGCTCACGTGTCGCGTGATGGCCGGCAGCAGGACCGTGGTGACCATCGCCACGCCGCCGATCCACAACACGATGGCGATCACGTGCACCGCGCGCACCAGGGCGAATTCGTTCATCGTCTCATTGCACGAGCGGCGAAACCGCCGCACCGCGCGGCGCCTCGGCCCGCCGCTGCAGCCAGGCGACGTACTGCCGCGCCGCCGCTTCCCACGCAGCGCCGGCGAGCTCGGTGCGTATCCGTTCGCGCACCGCCTCGAAGGGGACCGGCCGGCCCGGCTCACGCCGGTCGACCCGGACGATGTGCACGCCGTAGCGTGTTCGAACCAGCCCGGGCAACACGCCGAGCGGCCCTTGGGCGAACACTGCTTGCTCGAACTCCGGCACCGAGTCGCCGCGGCGCAACCGACCGAGGTCGCCACCCGTCTGGCCGCTCGGGCAATTGGAGAACTCGCGCGCGCAACATCCGAACTCCGTCGGTTCCGCCTGTACCGATGCGAGCGTGCGTTCCGCCTGGCGGATGAGAGCCTGCACGTGCGCGCCGGGCGTCACCGCGAACAGGATGTGCGCGGCATCGACCCATGCGTCGACGACGAAGCGGCGCGAGTGCGCCTCGTAGAAGCGGCGACACGCTTCGTCGTCGGATTCCGGCACGCGGATCTCGCGCGTGAGCAGGCGTTCGATCGTGCCGTCCGGGCCATCGGTGGCTTCGACTCCGAGCTCACCGGCGCGGGCCAGCAGCAGTTCGCGTACCGCGGCCACCGTAAGGAGTTCGCTCTGGTTCATGGCCTCAGCCCTCGCCGGGCCGCCCCAAGAGGGCTGGCCCCCTCGGGGGGAAGGGCCGTGAGGCCCATCGGGGGGGATGTCATCTCACCCCTTCGCCTGTTGACGTGTGCGCACCACCTGATACGGCCGCAGCGCATAGCCCACCGCAGCAAAACCGCTCCAGATGTGCACCAGGCGCGTGAACGGGAACACGAGGAAGATCGTGAGACCGAGCAGCATGTGCGCCTTGAACACCCAGCCGGCTTCCGCCAGGAGGTCGACCGCGCCTGGCTGGAACGTGACGATGCGCTGCGCCCAACCGGCGAGCCGCAGCATCATGCTGCCGTCCAGGTGCTGGGCCGACAGCGGGATCGTGGCGAGACCCAGCACGAGCTGCGCCCACAGGAGGAACAGGATGAAGATGTCCGCCGGACGGCTGGTATTGCGGATGCGATCGTCGAAGAGCCGCCGGTGCAGCAACAGCGTGACACCGATGAACGCCGCCACGCCGGCGATACCGCCCGAGACCATCGCCAGCATCTGCTTCGATCCGGCATTCAGGAGCCATTCGTAGGCCCAGTGCGGTGTCAGCATGCCCACAAGATGACCGAAGAACAGGAACAGAACGCCCACGTGGAACAGGTTCGAGCCGAGCCGCAGCTGCCCGTGCCGCAACAATTGCGACGAATCGCTCTTCCAGGTGTATTGCTCGCGGTCGAACCGGAGCAGGCTGCCGGTGAAGAAAACAGCGAGCGCCAGGTAGGGATAGAGCCCGAAGGCGAAGTAGTCGAAGGTCATGGCGTTCTCCTCGATCACGCGGCGGGCGGCGTGCACCCGCGTCCGGAAGCCGCGGCGCTGCACGATGCATTGCCGGAGGCCGGACCGAAGGCCGGCGCCTCGGCCCAGAGCACGTCGATATCCGTCTCATCGCTCGGGATACTGTCGATCGCGGCGCCGAGACCGTCCTCGCCGACCGCGACGAGTAGCGCATCGAACACCACCGCATACGCACTGCCACGCTCGCGCAGCGCACAGCCGATCGATCGCAGGATGTGTGCGCAATCCCGCAGCATCTCGCGCGCCTCCTCGAGCGGACGGTGCGACAGGAACTCGAGCATCGCCGGCAGGTAGTCGGGCAGCTCCCGGGGGCCGAGTTCGAATCCCCCCGCGGCGTAGACCTGATGGAGATCTACCATCGCCTGGCCCCGATCGCGCGAATCGCCATGCACGTGTTCGAACAGATGCAGCGCCGTGGCCCGGCCGCGATCGAACAAGCCCACGTACTGCTCCTCGAGATCGAGCAGATCGGCGGCCTCGAGTTCGTGCATCAGATCCTTGATCGCACCGCGACGCGTCCGATCCACCAACCCCTCCTCGACGATCACCGCATGCACGTCGGGCAAGGCCTCGATGAGCGCGCCGGTCGGATAGGAGATCAGGGCGCCGAGCGCCTGGAACGTCTTCATGGGTTGCGTCGACTTCATCGGTCTTTCCTCCCGGCGGGACTCGTGTTCATGACTTCACCGCGATCGGCACGAACTTGCTGCGCTTGCCGCCGAACAGGCTCGGCGCGGTGGTACCGTCGGAGCACCCGTTGCCGAACGAGAAGCCGCAACTGCCGCGCAGATCGAACGCGTCCTCCGCGTACTCGCGATGGGTCGTCGGAATCACGAAGCGGTCTTCGTAGTTCGCGATGCCGAACGTGTGGTACATCGCTTCAACGTCGGCCAGCGTCAAACCCGCCTGGTCCAGGACGGCAGGATCGTCGCGCCCCTCCACGTGGCGGCCGCGCATGAATGCACGCATCGCCAGCATCCGCTCCAGCGCGGCGATCACCGGCGCTTCATCCCCGGCGGTGAGCAGGTTGGCGAGATAGCGCACCGGAATGCGCAGGCTGCGGACGTCCGGCAGCGCGCCGTTGATGCCCACCTGTCCGCTGTTGGCCGCCGCCTGGATCGGCGACAGCGGCGGCACGTACCACACCATCGGCAGCGTGCGGTACTCCGGATGCAGCGGCAGTGCCACCTTCCAGTCCACCGCCATGCGATACACCGGAGAACGCTGCGCCGCTTCGAGCCACGCGTGCGGCACGCCGTCCTTGCGGGCCTGTTCGATCACCTTCGGATCGTCCGGGTCGAGAAAGATGTCGAGCTGCGCCTGGTACAGCCGCTGCGGATCGACGACCGCCGCGGCGGCCTCGATCGCGTCGGCGTCGTAGAGCAGGACGCCAAGGTAGCGAATGCGGCCGACGCAGGTTTCCGAGCACACCGTCGGCTGGCCGGCCTCGATGCGCGGATAGCAGAAGGTGCACTTCTCGGCCTTGCCGGAAGACCAGTTGTAGTAGATCTTCTTGTACGGACAGCCCGAAACGCACATGCGCCAGCCGCGGCACTTGTCCTGGTCGATCAGAACGATGCCATCCTCCTCGCGCTTGTAGATCGATCCCGACGGGCAGGAGGCCACGCACGCCGGATTCAGGCAGTGCTCGCACAGGCGCGGCAGGTACATCATGAAGGTGTTCTCGAACTGGCCGTAGATCTCCTTCTGGACCGCTTCGAAGTTCGCATCCTTCGAACGCTTCTCGAACTCGCCGCCGAGGATTTCCTCCCAATTCGGGCCCCATTCGATCTTCTCCATCCGCTTGCCGGTGACCAGGCTGCGCGGGCGGGCCACGGGTGCGGCCTGCATCTCCGGCGCCACGTGCAGGTGCTGGTAGTCGAAAGTGAACGGCTCGTAGTAGTCGTCGATCTGCGGCAGGTGCGGATTGGCGAAGAGCTTCATGAGGAGCTGCCACCGGCCGCCTTGCTTCGGCTCGATGCGCCCGTCGGGCTTGCGCACCCAGCCGCCCTGCCAGCGGTCCTGGTTCTCCCAGTCCTTCGGATAGCCGATGCCGGGCTTGGTCTCCACGTTGTTGAACCACGCGTATTCCATCCCCTCACGATTGGTCCAGACGTTCTTGCAGGTCACCGAACAGGTGTGGCAGCCGATGCACTTGTCGAGGTTCATCACCATGCCGATCTGCGCGCGCACTTTCATCGCTCGTCTCCTCGTCACGCGTGCGCCGCAGCGGGCGCGTCCATCCAGTCGACGTTGGCCATCCGGCGCACGATGACGAACTCGTCGCGGTTGGTGCCGATGGTTCCGTAGTAGTTGAACCCGTACGACAGCTGGGCGTAGCCGCCGATCATGTGCGTGGGCTTGGTCACGCACCGTGTCACCGAATTGTGGATGCCGCCGCGGGTGCCGGTGATCTCCGACCCAGGCACGTTCACGATCTTCTCCTGGGCGTGGTACATCATGCACATGCCCGGATTGACGCGCTGGCTCACCACCGCGCGTGCGGTGATGGCGCCGTTCACGTTGAAGAGTTCGATCCAGTCGTTGTCGACGATTCCGGCCTTGGCCGCATCGGTTTCCGACAGCCACACGATCGGCCCGCCGCGCGACAGCGTGAGCATGATGAGGTTGTCGGTGTAGGTGGAGTGGATGCCCCACTTCTGGTGCGGCGTGATGAAGTTGAGTACCAGCTCCGCGTGTCCATTGCCGCGCACGCCGAGCATCGGCCCGACGGCCTTCAGGTCCACCGGCGGGCGGTAGGCTGCGAGCGCCTCGCCGAAGGCGCGCATCCAGTCGTGATCCTGGTAGAACTGCTGGCGCCCGGTCAGCGTGCGCCAGGGAATCAGTTCGTGGACGTTGGTCCAGCCGGCGTTGTAGCTCACCTTCTCCGATTCGATGCCGGACCACGTGGGGCTCGAGATGATCTTGCGCGGCTGCGCCTGGACGTCCCGGAAGCGGATCTTCTCGTCCTCCTTGGGCAACGCGAGATGGTTGTGGACCCGTCCGGTGACCTTCGACAGCGCCTCCCAGGCCTTCACCGCCACTTCGCCGTTGGTTTCGGGCGCCAGCATCAGGATCACTTCGGCGGCATCGATGTCGCTTTCGATGCGCGGCATGCCCTGGGTCGGACCGGGCTCGGTCACCGTGCGATTGAGACGGGCGAGCGCGTCGACTTCGTGTTCGGTGTTCCAGGCGATGCCCTTGCCGCCGTTGCCGACCTTCGCCATCAGCGGTCCGAGGGCAGTGAAGCGGCGGTAGGTGTTCGGATAGTCGCGTTCGACCACGGTCAGGTTCGGCCCGGTCCGGCCGGGCACCAGATCGCACTCGGCGCGTTTCCAGTCGCGGACGCCGATCGCCTGGGCGAGCTCGCCCGGCGTGTCGTGCATGAGTGGGGTCATCACCAGTTCCTTCTCGACCCCCAGGTGACCGACGCACACCTGCGAGAACCTGCGCGCAATGCCCTTGTAGATCTCCCAGTCGGAGCGCGCTTCCCAGACCGGATCCACCGCCGCCGAGAGCGGATGGATGAAGGGATGCATGTCGGAGGTGTTGAGGTCGTTCTTCTCGTACCACGTGGCCGTGGGCAGCACCACGTCGGAGTACAGGCACGTGGTGGACATGCGGAAGTCCAGCGTCACCAGCAGGTCGAGCTTGCCCTCGGGCGCGCGCTCGTGCCACACGACCTCCTCGGGGCGAGCATCATCCGGACCGAGATCGCGACCCTGCACGCCATGGCGAGTACCGAGCAGGTGTTTCAGGAAGTACTCGTGCCCCTTGCCGGAACTCCCGAGCAGGTTGGAGCGCCACACGAACAGGTTGCGCGGGAAGTTCACCGGATCGTCCGGATCCTCGCTCGCCATGCGCAGCGTGCCTTCCTTGAGACCTCGGACCGCGTACTCCTTCGGATCGACCCCGGCTGCCGTGGCTTCGCGACACAGGTCGATCGGATTGGCGGAGAACTGCGGCGCTGAAGGCAACCACCCCATGCGTTCGGCGCGAACGTTGAAGTCGATCAGGCTGCCGCTGTAGTGCGCCGGATCGGCGAGCGGACTCAGGATGCCTTTCACGTCGAGCTTCTCGTAGCGCCACTGGTCGGTGTGCGCATAGAAGAACGACGTGGAGTTCTGCTGCCGCGGCGGGCGGTACCAGTCGAGCGCGAAGGCGAGCGCGGTCCAGCCGGTCTGAGGACGCAGCTTCTCCTGGCCGACATAGTGCGCCCAGCCGCCGCCGGACTTGCCGACACAGCCGCACAGCATCAGCAGGTTGATCACTCCGCGATAGTTCATGTCGGAGTGGTACCAGTGGTTCATCGCGGCACCGATGATCACCATCGACTTGCCGCCGGTCTTCTCGGCGTTGTCTGCGAACTGCCGAGCCACCGTGATCACGTCTTCGGCCTTCACACCGGTGATGCGCGACTGCCAGGCCGGCGTGTAGGGAACGTCGTCCTCGTAGGAACGCGCCACTCTGTCGTCACCGAGGCCGCGGTCGAGCCCGTAGTTGGCGCACAGCAGGTCGAACACGCTTGCCACCAGTATCTCGCCGTCGGCGAGCTGCATGCGCTTCACCGGCACCTTGCGCACCAGCACGTCGCCGCCCTGGGCCGAATGGGAGAAGTGCGGCGTCTCGATGCCGCCGAAGTACGGGAAAGCCACTGGTGCCACGTCGTCGCGCCGCTCGAGCAGCGACAACGCCAGCTCGATCTCATCGCCCGACCCGGCGTCACGCGCCTCGATGTTCCACCGGCGGTCCGCACCGCCTTCCCAGCGAAAACCGATGGAGCCGTTGGGAACGACCACCTTGCCACTGCGTGCGTCGAACCCGACCGTCTTCCATTCCGCCCGCTCCGATTGCGTCAGCGCACCGTCGAAGTCCGACGCGCGGACGAAACGCCCCGGTACCCAGCGCTCGCCCTGCCGCTCCAGCCGCACCAGCATGGGCAGATCCGTGTAGCGCCGCGCATAGTCGGTGAAGTACGGTACCTGCCGATCGAGATGGAATTCGCGCAGGATGACGTGACCCATCGCCATCGCGAGTGCCGCGTCGGTGCCCTGCTTCGGGTGCAGCCACAGGTCGGCGAACTTGGCGACCTCGGCGTAGTCCGGCGTCACCGCCACCACCTTCGCACCCTTGTAGCGGACCTCGGTGAAGAAGTGCGCGTCAGGAGTGCGGGTCTGCGGCACGTTCGAACCCCAGGCGATGATGAAGGTCGAGTTGTACCAGTCGGCGGACTCGGGCACGTCGGTCTGCTCGCCCCAGGTCTGCGGGCTCGACGGCGGCAGGTCGCAGTACCAGTCGTAGAAACTCATGGTCACGCCGCCGATCAGGCTGAGATAGCGGCTGCCCGCCGCATAGGACACCATCGACATGGCGGGGATCGGCGAGAACCCGATCACGCGATCCGGCCCCCAGCGCTTGATGGTGTAGGCGTTGGCGGCGGCGATCAGCTCCTCCACTTCGTCCCAGGTGGAGCGCACCAGCCCGCCCATCCCGCGCACCGACTGGTACGACTTCACCTTCGCCGGGTCGTCGACGATCGAACCCCATGCGGTGACCGGATCATGAGTCTTGCGCGCCTCGCGCCACAGCCGGATGAGGCGGCCGCGCACCATCGGATACTTGATACGGTTGGCGCTGTAGAGATACCAGCTGTAGGACGCTCCGCGCGAACAGCCGCGCGGTTCGTGGTTTGGCATGTCGGGCCGCGTGCGCGGATAGTCGGTCTGCTGCGTCTCCCACGTGACGACACCGCCCTTCACGTAGATCTTCCAGCTGCACGAACCGGTGCAGTTGGTGCCATGGGTGGATCGCACGATCTTGTCGTGCTGCCAGCGCTTGCGATAGCCATCTTCCCAGGTGCGGTCTTCCCGGGTCACCACGCCGTGCCCGTCGGCAAATGTCTCCCTGGCGCGGGTGAAGTACGTCAGTCGGTCGAGGAAATGACTCACGGCATGGCTCCAGCTAGCAGGGCATCGGCGCGTTGCGGCGGGCGTAGAACCACCACGTGGCGACGATGCAGGTGAGATAGAAGGCGATGAACAGGTAAAGCGCACCTTCGGGACCGCCGGTCATCGAGATCGACGTCCCGTAGCTCTTCGGGATGAAGAAGCCGCCGTACGCGCCCACGGCGCCCGAGAATCCGAGCACGGCAGCCGCCTCCTTGTTGCCGTCCTTCAGCGCCTGTTCCTCGGCGGCCTTGCCTCTGCCGGCCGCCGCACGCATGCGCTCGGTCGTGAAGATCACCGGAATCATCCGGAACGTGGAACCGTTGCCGATGCCGGTGGTGAGGAACAGCAGCAGGAACATCGCGAGGAAGCCGCCGAAGTGTCCGCCGGACGGTCCCGACGGAAGGAAGTACAGGACGCCGACCACCGCGAGTGCCATCAACACGAAGTTCCAGAACGTGACGCGCGCACCGCCCAGCTTGTCGGCCAGCCAGCCGCCGAACGGCCGCACGATCGCCCCCACCAGGGGACCGAGCCATGCGAACTGCAATGCGTTCACGCCGGGAAACTGCGACTTGATGAGCAGCGGGAAGCCGGCTGCGTAGCCGATGAACGAACCGAAGGTCCCGAGGTAGAGCCAGCACATGATCCAGTTGTGCCGGCGCTTGAAGATGATGGCCTGCTCGGCGAACGAGGCCTTGGCGTCCGCGATGTCGTTCATGCCGACCCAGGCCGCGATGGCCGCGATCGCGATGAAGGGCACCCAGATGAACGCGGCGTTCTGCGCCCAGATCTCCACCTGCTGCCCGGCCTTGTTGGTGATGACCTGCGGGTCGCCGCCGAATGCGAGCCAGATCGGCATCGTGACCACCAGCGGCGCCAGGAACTGCACCGAGGACACGCCGAGGTTGCCGAGCCCCGCGTTGACCCCCAGCGCCGAGCCCTTGCGTTCCTTCGGGAAGAAGAAACTGATGTTCGCCATGCTCGAGGAGAAATTGCCGCCGCCCAGACCGCACAGCAACGCGAGCACCAGCATCGTCGGATAGGTGGTGGTCGGGTCCTGCACGGCGATGCCGATGCCGATCGCCGGAATCAGCAGCGATGCGGTGGAGAGGGCGGTCCAGCGCCGGCCGCCGAAGATCGGCACCATGAACGAATAGAAGATCCGCAACGTGGCGCCGGAGAGCGCCGGTGCCGCCGCCAGCCAGAACAGCTGGTTCGTCGTGAAACTGAAGCCGAGCGCGTTCAGGTTGACCGCCACCACGCTCCACAGCTGCCACACGGCGAAGGCGAGAAACAACGCCGGCACCGAGATCCACAGATTCAGGTTGGCGATGGCCTGGCCCTGCTGCTGCCAGAACTGCCGGTCTTCCGGGGTCCACACGGTCAGCAGGCGACGGCGCTTCGCGCCCGGGTCCATCGTCGATATGGTCATGTCGTCTTCTCCTCCTCGGTAGCCGCGTTGACTAGACGGCGCGCGGCCCCATCACTTCGATCCGCCGCACTTCGGTGAGATACATCCAGATCAACGAAACCCACACCACGCCGTACATCAACATGAAGCAACTCGATCGCACGCCGGTAAGATCGACCAGCGCGCCGAACAGGATGGGCAGCAGGAAGCCGCCAAGCCCGCCGGCGAGACCGACGATCCCCGAGATCACGCCGATGTTTCCGGGAAAGTCGTTCGCGATGTACTTGAAGACCGAGGCCTTGCCGAAAGCCCAGGCCATGCCCATCACGAACAGCAGTGCGGTGAAGGTCCAGACATCGAGCCCGATGTGGAAGGTCTTCGCTCCCGCCACCGTCATGACGGTGAAATCGGTCTGCGGATAAGACAGCAGGAAGAGGCAGACCCAGCTCACCCACAGTACCCACCACGTGACGGTGTGGGCGCCCCACCGGTCGGACATCCATCCGCCCACGGCGCGCAGGACGCCGCCGGGCAACGAGAAACAGGCTGCCAGCAGCGCCGCCGTGCGGATGTCGAAGCCGTACTCGCTCACGTAGTACTGAACCATCCACAGCGCGAGTGCGACATACCCGCCGAACACGATGGAGTAGTACTGGCAGTACTTCCACACGCGCGGATCGCGCAATGCGGCGAGTTGCTCACGCCAGGTCACGCGCGCATCCACCCGGTGCGCCGGATCGGAGGAAGTGAACAGCCAGAAGGCGATCGCGGTCACCAGCATCGCCACCGCGTACACCTTCGGCACCATGGCCCAACCGGCCGCCACCACGATGGTCGGTGCCACGAACTTGGTGAGCGCCGCACCCGAGTTACCGGCACCGAACACGCCCATGGCGAATCCCTGCCGCTCCTTCTTGAACCAGCGCGCGACGTACGGCGTGCCCACCGAGAACGATCCGCCCGCCAGGCCCACGAACAGCCCGAGCACCAGGAAGTGCCAGTATTCCGTGGCATAGGTCAGCAGCCAGATGGGCACGACGGTGCTCAGCATCAGCAGGAAGAACACCATGCGACCGCCGAAGCGATCGGTCCACATGCCGAGCGGTACGCGCACCAGCGACCCGGTCAGCACCGGCGTGGCGGTGAGCAAACCGAATTGCGTCGCGTTGAGGTCGAGCGCCTGGCGGATCGGAATGCCGATGACCGCGAACACCATCCAGACCGCGAAGCACACCGTGAACGCCAGCGTGCTCATCACCAGCACCGGAATCGCCTTGCCGGATGGTTCCGTCACGGTTTCTCCCTAGTCTTCCGATTGCCCATGATCGGAAGACTAGGGTCGCCTGCTCACCCCCGCCATTCACCAAACGTCGGCGCAACGCACGCCGGAAGCAGGATGGAGCCTAGTTCTTTCGAACTACCGACCGGCGTGCCGCCCCAGTGGGCTCAGCCGGGGCGTCCGTCCAGCCTTGGCCGCACCAGGAATGGGGCGTACACCCACAGATAAAGGGCAAAGGCCGTGCTCCAGCAGAGCCCGGCTGCCTGCAGAGCGACCGGATAGCCTGCGGGCCAGGCGATCGGCAACAGCACGCGCAGAGCGGCTGCGACGTGCACCAGGACATAGGCCGCGATCTCGAACTTGCCCACTTGCAGCGGCAGGCCGCTGTGGCCGCGGGCGGTGCGCGTGATCATGCCGATGATCACGCCGCCCACGCCGCCTACGGCCAGTGCGTGGTCGGCGAGCATCACGGGGATCGGCAGGCCCAGGGCTGTCAGCGCATGGAGTGCGAGGCCAACGGGAATCCACGCATACGACAGATGCAGGATCCACAGGATCGGCGCCGAGCGCGTGCTCGCCGGATTCCAGTTCCACACGCGCATGAAGTGAAGCATCGCAGCGATACCGCACAGAACGCCGGTCAAGACGTCGGGCGCACCCACCACGATGCACGCAAGAGCGATGATGGAGGAGCCGATGGCCGCGCGATCCAGCGCAGGGCTCTTGCGGATGCGCGCCCCGGGAATCGCGTTGGCGGTGAAGCTCGGAATCACGCGCCCGCCCATGATCGTCACGATGGTCACGACGAGATACAGGCCGAAGCGCGTCGGCACCGACGGACTGACGGCAACGATACCGGCCACCGCGAGGTGGAACACGACGTTCGCTGCGGCAAGCAACAACAACAGGCCGACGAACAATCGATTCCGGTTGCGGGCCCGCTGCAGCGGCAACCACAATGCGATCGCGACCACCGGCAGAAACGCCACGTCGACGAACCCCGCCCACGGTTCCGGCACCATAAGGAGCGCGACACGCCCGGCGATCCACAGTGCCGCGATGGCACCGAGCGCAAGACCGGACGGCGTGGGCAGCCCGGTCCAGTTGCGGGCGGCCGTGAACAGGAATCCCGTGAGCACCGCCACCGCGAATCCGAACACCATCTCATGGCCGTGCCAGTGCACGCCCGCGACGGGCCCTGCAGGCGCCGCGTGACCGGCCAATTGAGCCAGCCAGAGAACCATCCCGGCACAGGCGAGCAGCGCCGCCAGCAGGTAGAACGGCCGGAAGCCGAGATTGAACAGGCCGAAGCCACTCGGCGGACGCGTCAGTTCCGCCAGTCGGCTGATCCGCATCATGAATCGACCAGACCGTGTTCCACGGAAAAGACGGCGGCCTGCACCCTGCTCTGGAGATTGAGCTTCCTGAGGATGTGCTGCATGTGGATCTTCACGGTACTTTCCGCGAGCTCGAGCTTGCGCGCGATCTCCTTGTTGCTTGCACCGCGGGCCACCTGTTGCAGCACCTCGCGTTCACGCGGGCTCAATTGCGTCAGCGCCGTCGCGACCGGATCGTTTGCCGGGGCGCGGATACCCCGCACCAGCTTGCTGGTCATGGCAGGCGACACGATCGAATCGCCTTCGTGGGTGCGACGCAACGCGTCGACCAACGCGTCGATGTCGGTGTTCTTGAGCAGGTAGCCGGCGGCACCCGCGCGCAGACAGTCGATGAGATCCTGGGCATCCTCCGACACCGTGAGCATCAGCACCTTCGCATCGGGGACTTCTTCAACGAGCAACTTCAAGGCTTCCTTGCCGGCGATGCCGGGCATGTTGAGATCCATCAGCACGATGTCGGGGGCGAGCTGCTTCGCCCGCTTCACGCCTTCGAGCCCGTCGGAAGCTTCCCCGACCACCTCCACGTCCGCCTGGCGCGCCAGCAGCGCGATGACGCCGCTGCGAAAGAGCGTGTGATCGTCGACCACGAGAACACGGATGCGCGACATCAGGCTGCCGCCTCAGTCGTTGCCACCGGCAGCGACAGCACGACCCTGGTCCCGCCGCCCGCAGTCGACCGCACCTCGAGAGTCGCGCCGATGCGATGTGCCCGTTCACGCATGATCGCGAGACCCACATGGCTGCCCGAAGGATCGCGCAGCGACGCATCGAACCCGCATCCATCGTCGCGCACCGTGAAGCGATACATGGGACCGCGCTCGAGACTGACGGTGATGGTCCTGGCGTGCGCGTGCTTGCGCGCATTGGACAGCGCCTCCTGGATGACGTGCAGCACCTGCACCAGCGCTTCGGGCGGCGGTTCGATGCCGCCACCGGATTCGACGAGCTCGGTGCGGATGCCGGTCTGCGCCTCGAAGCGCACCAGCGACTGCTTGAGCGCGCCCGCAAGGTCGGAATCCGCCACCCGCAGGCGAAAATGCGTGAGCAGTTCGCGCACGTCGTCATAGCTCTCCTGCACGCCCTCGCGGATCCGGCCCACTTCCGCCCGCGCTTCGCCGACCCGGCCGCTGCGCAGCGAATCGTCGAGCATCTGGGTCTGCAGATTGAGGAACGCGAGGGATTGGGCGATGGAGTCGTGCAGTTCACGCGCCAACAGGTTGCGCTCGTCGGAGACCGCCATCTCGCGCTCGACGGAGCGCAGACGCAGCGCCTGCAGTGCCGCGCCTATCTGCTGCCCCAATGCCACGAACAGGCGCTGCTCCCGGGCCGAGAACAGACGGGGCTCCGCGAAATACAGGTTGAATACACCCAGTACCTGGCGCTCATGGCGGATCGGAAACGCAGCCATGCCGCGATAGCCGGCCGCAGCACAATGCCGGCCGGGCTCTTCCGCGACGGGTTCGACGACCGGCTGGTCATGCTCGGCGGCACGACCGCAGGCGCAGTCGCGCGCATGCTCGCAGGTTTCGGCACGCACCAGTTCCGGCGACAGGCCGTCGGTCGCATGGATGTGCAGATCGCCAGAACCGGCCGCACGCAGTCGCACCGCCCCGCCGGGAGCGCCGGAAGCCGACAGGATGAGCTTGAGGGATACCCCGCACAGCGCCTGGATGTCGGGCGCCTCGTTGAGCGCCGTGGTGGCGTCGAACAGGGTCGTGAGCTCGCGGTTGCGTGACTCGAGGCTCCGGGTCTTTTCGGCGATCTTCGATTCCAGGGTGGCATAGACACCCTGCAGATGGTCGGCCATGGTGTTGAACGCGCGACCGAGTGCACCGAACTCGTCATCGGACTCGACCGGCACCCGCGCGCTGAAATCCTCCGCGGCCAGGCGCCCGATGCCATGCTGGAGCGCGGTCACGGGTCGCACCACCAGCAGGTACATGAGATAGATCAGCGCCACCGTACCCAGCACCGCGCCAGCCACGAGAATCAACTGGAACGATCGCAGCCACGAGGTCACCGACGCATTGTCGTGCTCGATGGCGTCGACCACGTCGTCGATCGCCGCGACGAAGCCGTCCACCTTGCGCCGCAGGATCGCGGCGCGACCCTCGGAACCGGCCGGATCGGCAAGGATGCCGTCCACGACCGGCCGGAAATCGTGCTGCCACCGATTCGCTATGGTCGCCACGGCCGCCGCAATGGCCGAATCGGTGGGCAGGGCGATCGGGCGCGCCGGATCGCCCTGTCGCACGCCATCGAGAGTGCTCTCGAAGTCCTGCACCACCGCGCGCAGTTCCGCGGCGATCGCTGCGTCGCGCGGTGCCCGCGCCAACTCCGAGCCCAACAGAGCAATGCGATAGCTGCGCATGCGAGCGCTGCCCATGTCGTTGATGGCAGCGGCAGCTCCCTCGAGCTTCCATGACTGCAACAAGGTCATCCCGATGGCCGCCAGGGCAACCACCAGAAAGGTGAGCGCGATCCCGATCAGCTTGGTGGCGATGCCGCCGCGCCGTGCCCGTGCAGGAATCTCCATGGTCGCAATCTACCGCTCCACCGGGGACCGTCCTTGACCTGCATCAATGGACGCCGAGGCTGCCCCGGGGCGGCGCCGCCTGATGGGACTCCGCATTCGGTGCTACCCTTCCCAGCTCTCGTCACGTGCCCAGGAGCCGGCCATGAAACACATCAACTGGAACGACATTCCCTACGAGGAATTGAACCCGAGCTTCAAGCGCAAGCTCGCCTGGGACGGCAAGGTCATGATCGCGCTGACCGAAGTGGAAAAGGGCTACGTGGTCCCGCCGCACTCGCATCCGAACGAGCAGGTCACCTGGGTGTTCAGCGGCAAGTGGCGCTTCCATCTCGAGGGCAAGAGTGTCGACGTCGGCCCGGGCGAGATGATCTTCATTCCGGCCAACGTCGTGCACACGGTCGACGCGGTCGAAAAGCTGGTGGCCTACGACATCTTCACGCCGCCGCGCGAGGACTGGCTGACCGGCACCGACAGCTATCTGCGCGCAACCGAAACGGCATAGCCGGAACCGCCCGGGCGTGTGCGGGCCGGTTAGCGAATTCTTAGGGTTTCCGTAGCGGCGATTTAGCGGCGGCCGCTGCCTGCCTTCCCTACTCTCTCGGGGGTGGGATCGACACGCTTTGCGAAGGGTCGGTCCCGTGCCATCCCCCCCACGGAGACAGGAAACCATGGAACACGCCATCAGCAAGCGCCCGGCCGCCACTGCCGCCTCGACTGCCCCCCGTCACGACATCTACGCGTTCGTCCACAAGGGAATGCGCGCCTGGATGGGCGACCTGCTGGGCCGCGTCGGCCGCACCGACCCCGACGACGTTGCCGAGATCGCGGCCACCCTCGATGCGCTGAGCGAGCTGCTGGCGTTCTGCCGCAGCCACATCGCGCACGAGAACGAGTTCGTGCATCGCGCGATGGAAGCCCGCCGGCCCGGCTCGGCCGAGGTGACGGCAGCGGACCACGTCGGCCATGAGAACGCCATTCGCGAACTGGAAGGCATCATGACTTCGGTGCAGTTCGCCGCGGTCGGCGGCAGCGCCGCGGCACTGCAGCGTCTGTATCGGCAGTTGGCGCGCTTCGTGGCCGAGAACCTGGAGCACATGGCCGTCGAGGAATCGCACAACAACCTCGTCCTCTGGGAGACCCATAGTGATGACGAGATCCGCGGCATCGAACACGCACTGGTCGCTTCGATCCCGCCTGCGGCCATGATGGGGACCTTGCGCTGGATGCTGCCCTGGATGAATGCGCGCGAACGGGTGACCATGTTGAGCGGCATGCGTCAGGGCATGCCGGCCGAGGCCTTCCGCGCTGTGGTGGGGATGATCCGCCAGCATCTGTCGGCGGACGAATGGAGGAAGCTCGCCGGCGCCCTGCGGCTTTGATCGACGGCGCCGCCGGTGTCAGTGCGCGCTGTCGGCGATCTGTACCGGCTTCACCGAACCGGCCACGCGCAGACGAAACCGCCCGCGGCCGGTCTTCTCGATGCCGAGGTCGCTGCTGCGTTCGGCCAGGCGACGCGTCAGCAGGATCAGGCGCGCCTCCAGATTGTCGGCGATGTCCGGCAGGCGGATGCTCGGGTCGAGCCGCAATTCGCGGTTGCTGAACTCCGTGCGACCTTCGCGCTCGTAGTCGCGCACCAGCTTCCAGAAGATGGCGCCGGCCACGCCCTTGATGAGGTAGTTCTCGCCGATGAAGATGCTGTGGTCCGCCGGGTAGTAGCGGATCGGAATGGCCGGTCCGCCGGCCGGGGCGCGCCGGGGCGGCGGTGCCACCCGCTCCTCGTGCACCTCGGGGCTCGACTGGAGGATGTGGATCGCCATGGAAAGCTGCGCCGCGAGTGCCGCCAACAGGTCTTCATCGTCGTACCCGAACCGCATCTCATCGGGACTCTCCACGAACAGCACCCCGAGCAAACGGCTGCCCAGGGTGAGCGGCACCGCAAGCTGGCTGCCCGGTGCGGCGAGCCCCGGAAACGGAATCTCCGTCTCGAGGCGATCGGCGAAGCCGGCCTGGGCGGCACTCTCGCGAATGGCCCGGCCGTACACATAGTCGGATGTCGTATGTGTGAGCCGGATGGGCGTGCGCTCGCGCGCGCACACGCCGACGATGCCATCGCCCATGGCGATCTCCGAGCCGACCCCCGACACTTCGTAGCCGCGACTCGCCACTGTGTAGAGCCGCTTGCCCGGCTCGTCGAACATCAACAGCATGGCGTGCCGAACGTCGCAATGACGCTCGAGCGACGTCAGTGTCTGGTCGATGAGCTGGTCGAGATCGGCGGCGTTCGTCAGGCCCTGCGTGCACGCCCGCAATGCAGACAGCATGTTGATGGCGGACGGTGGCGGTGGCAATGTCCGCCCCGGCACTCTTTCGAGCGAGAGCACCCGATAGACATCGGCCCCGCGGAGCACGAACACGCCGCTCATGCCGGAGTGGGATGCGATGCCGGCCAGCTTCGCCTTCATGCGCTCGAACAGCGGACCCTCGGTTTCCGTCCTCAGGTAGCGCAGCGCGATGCGGAACTTGGCCGCCGTGTGGGGCTGCAGCAGCATGACCGTGACAAAGGGATTTGCCAGCACGTTCTCGCGCGTCTTGCTGAAGAACTGGAACGTGAGCGCCAGATGCTCGCTGTCCATGTAGTGCACTTCGGAGACGTAGCTCACGTTGGGCACGCCGTCGGCGGAACAGGTGGCGATGAGCCCGGGGATGGCGCCGTCGAAGCAGTCGCGGATCGAATCGATAGTGAGCGTCATGGCGTCCCCGTCGATGCCAACGGTGCGCCGGCCGCGGGGCCGGGTGTCTGATTGAAGGCCGCGTTCGGCGTGAACGCGACGGCGACGATGTTCTCGTCGTCATGGCTCAGCATCGTGCGAACGTAGGACTCCATCCAGCCGTAGTGCGCAAGGTCGGCCGCCAGGGCGACGATGAAGTTCTCGAACAGGACGGGGTCATCCGGTTCGCGCGCCACCACGCGGGCATCGCTCCCCTTCAACTGGATGGTGTGGTGCGTACTGGGCTGGCTGAACACTACGGCGATGGCACCGTTGATGCGCAGGTTGTCGAGCAACCGCGCGGCGTCGGGCACGGCCACGAATACCGTGACGGTGCAGCGGTCGGCTGATACGCGGCATCCGAGCGCGCGCGTGAGCGTGGGAATGTTGTGCGCGTCCCGCGCCGCCACGTTGATCGACACGCCGCTCGTCATGAACGCCACGTGACCGGTGTCGAGAATCGATGCAGGCTGCGATGACTGGCTCATGGTCGGCACCTTCAGCCCGCGAGCAGTCGCGCCCGTGCCGCTGCGTACTCGCGCACGAGTCGCCGCACGATCTCCGCGGCCGGCGGCGCATCCTGGATGTTGCCGACACCCTGCCCCGCACCCCAGATGTCCTTCCACGGCTTCTTGCCGGCTTCCTTGCCGCGGCCGGTGCCGAAGTTCATGGAGGTCTTGTCCACCTCCGGCAGGTTGACCGGGTCGAGCCCCGCGTTCGCGATACTGCTCTTGAGATAGTTGCCGTGCACGCCGGTGAAGTACGGCGTGTAGACGATGTCGGCGGCCGCGCTGTCGACGATCGCCTGCTTGTAGGCGTCGGTCGCGTTGGCCTCGCGCGATGCCACGAACCGCGTGCCGAGGTAGGCGAAGTCAGCGCCCATGGCCTCGGCCGCGAGGACTCCGGCGCCATCGGTGATCGCACCGGAGAGCGCGATGGGGCCGTCGAAAAAGCGCCGCACCTCGCGCACCAGCGCGATGGGACTCAACGTGCCTGCGTGGCCACCTGCACCGGCACACACCAGGATCAGGCCGTCCACCCCCGCCTCGAGCGCCTTCTGGGCGTGGCGGATGGAGATCACGTCGTGGAACACCACGCCACCGTAGTCGTGAATGCGCTTCACCACGTCGTTCGGTGCACGCAGGCTGGTGATGATCATCGGTACCTTGTGGCGCACACAGGCGTCGAGATCATGATCGAGACGGTCATTCGACTGATGGATGATCTGGTTGACCGCGAACGGGGCCACCTTCGCGCCGGGATGTTCACGCTCGTAATCGGCGAGCGACGTGACGATGTGCGCGATCCAGTCGTCCAGCACTTCCGCCGGCCGGGCGTTGAGTGCCGGGAACGACCCGACGATCCCGCTCGTGCACTGGGCGATCACGAGATCGGGATTGGAGACGATGAACAGGGGCGCGCCGATCACCGGCAGCACCAGCCGGCTGCGCAGCCGCTGCGCCAGGGTGGATTCGGGGGCTTTCGTCGGTACGGGTCTCAGCATCGGTGGCACTTCCTTGCACGCGTCATCAGTCGAGATTGTCTGCCATGCCGGCGCTGTCCTGCTGCCGCCGGAACTCGCCGGGGGCACAGCCGGCCTCACGCCGGAAGAACTTTACAAAATTGGTGGCTTCGGCGAAGCCCAGATCATCGGCGATGTTCGCAATCGGCGCAGCCGTATGCGCCAGCAACCGCTTCGCCTCCAGGACGATGCGATTCACCAGGTAGGCCTTGGCGCTGACCCCGGCGCCATCCAGAGCCGCCCGCGTCAGGCTGCGTTCCGAACATCCCAATCGCCGAGCATACCCTGCCAGGCCGTGTTCCCGCACGTAGCCCCGTTCCACCTCCGCCTGGAACCGCCGAAAGCGCTGCAGGCTGGCCGCCGAAGCCACCTCGACCGCCCTCCTGCCGATGGCCTCGATCGATAGCCGCAGCAGCAGCGAGTAAAGCTGATGCCTCAGCAGCGTGCCGGTGTCGACGGTGGGAGGCAGTCCGCCGGCGTCCTCGTGGATACGCTGCAGGCACTCCACCACCGCGGTGACCGTCTGCGGCCCGAGCTCCAACAAGGTGGGCAACGCTTCGATCCGCCCCTGACCGTGCACGTCGCCCGCCGAACCTTGCAGCGGCAGCAGGAACTCCGGTCGGAACATGGCGACCCAGCCCTGCCATTCCGGCGCGCGCTGGAAGCGCTGCACCTGTCCTGGCCGCAACGCGAGCAACGCACCCTTCGCGCAGCGGTAGTGCTCGAAGTCGACCATGTGGGTGAACGCCCCGCGCGTCACCAGGACCAGCATGTGGAATTCGATCCGGTGCACGAAATGCCTTTGCCCCACGGGCATCCGGCTCCGCAGCTCCGCAACCGTCATCACTTCGAGGTCGAGCGCGTAGCGCTGTGGTGGCCGGTACGGGAGGGTCGTGATGCGCTTGGCGCGTGCCATGGGTCTTGAGGACGAGGCTGATCTTGTCCGTTTTTTACCACAACTGGTACCGATTGAACCTGTTTCAACCGGAGCTCGATGACGAAAATGACCATCGTCGTCGGAGCCCTTCCGACCCATCGACAGGAGCAACCCATGAAACACCTCGTGCCCGCATTAGCCGCCGCCACCATCGCCGTCCTGCCGCTCGCCGCGCACGCCCAGGAGAAGACCATGTCCACCAGTCCGAAGGAACAAGTTACCGCACTGCTGAAGAGCCTCGAGACCCGCGACCCGAAGCCGGTCGCCGCCATCAATCCCGACAAGTACATCCAGCACAATCTCGCGATCGCCGACGGTCTCGCCGGCGTCGGCGCGCTGCTGCAAGCGGTGCCGAAAGGAGCGATCAAGGTGCAGACGGTCCGCGTATTCCAGGACGGCGACCATGTCTTCGCCCACTCGGAATACGAATTCTTCGGGCCGAAGATCGGCTTCGACATCTTTCGCTTCGAGAACGGTCGCATCGTCGAGCACTGGGACAACCTGCAGGAAACACCGGCCAAGCCGAACCCCAGCGGCCGCACGATGATCGATGGTCCGGTCGCCGCGTCCGACCTGGGCAAGACCGAAGCCAACAAGAAGCTGGTGCGCTCGTTCGTCGAGGATGTGCTGATGAACGGTCGCGGTGAGAAGCTCGCAGGCTATCTCGACGGCGGGAACTACCGGCAGCACAACCCGCAGATCGCCGACGGCCTGTCGGGCCTCGGGGCTGCCCTCGAAGCCCTCGCGAAGCAGGGTGTCACGCTCAAGATCACGCGCATCCACAAGGTGCTGGGCGAAGGCGACTTCGTGCTGGTGGTGAGCGAAGGCGAGTTCGCGGGCAAGCACTCCGCATTCTATGACCTGTTCCGCGTCGCGAACGGGAAGCTCGTGGAGCATTGGGACGTGATCGAGGCGATCCCGGCGAAGGAGCAGTGGAAGAACGGCAACGGGAAGTTCTAGGTTCTTGGTTGAAGAGCGGCCCCCATCCCGACCTTCCCCCGACGAAGTCGGGGGAAGGGGTGTACGTCCTTCCCCGCGCCGCGCGGGTGGTGTACGTCCCCTCCCCCGGCTTCGCCGGGGGAGGGCGGAGGGAGGGGGCAAAGTGCCGGCTTCGCTCACGGAGGGGATGTACGGCTCCTTCCCCCAACTTCGTTGGGGGAAGGTTGGGATGGGGGCATATGCGTACGCAATCGCACACTGCATCGCCCACCGGCCTTCGCCACTCCAGCCCCCGGCGCTATACTCCCTTCACCATTTGCGGCAGAGGGAAACGACGATGGGCAACATGCGACATCAGCGCGCAGGTTTCAAATCCATGCGCGAGAGCACCAAGGCGGACTGGGACATCATCGTCGAGCGCTACCAGCCGTTCGCCCGTGAACTCCCCGACCGCATCCTCAAGCATCTCGAGATACTGGGCGGTGACGACGGCGGCTTCCTGGTGGACCGCCTGCACCACTCCCTGCTGACGGCCACCCTCGCCCACAAGGGCGGCGAAGACGAGGAGTACGTTGTCTGTGCGTTGCTGCACGACATCGGCGACACGCTGGGTTCGTGGAACCATCCGGACGTGAGTGCCGCTATCCTGAAGCCGTTCGTTTCCGAAGCCAACCACTGGATGGTCGAGAAGCACGGCATCTTCCAGGGCTATTTCTTCTTCGACAAGATCGGCCTCGACCCGAACATGCGCGAGCAGTTCCGCGGCCATCCCCAGTTCGAACGGACCGCCCGCTTCTGCGAGCTCTACGACAATCCCGCATTCGACCCGGCCATGGAATGCGCGCCGCTCGAGTTCTTCGAACCGATGGTGCGGCGCGTGTTCGAGTTTCCCAAGAACTCCATCTATCGCGATACCTGTCAGACATGAGCGCCTCTCCCGAATCCAGCGTCGAGAAGCTGGTCACCGACTTTCAGACTCTGGTGGCCAACGCCGAATCCATCCTGCTCACCACAGCGGACGACGCGAGCGAGAAGGCCGCGGCGACCCGCGCGCGCGTGCGCGAAACGCTCGCCCAGGCCCGCGAGCAGATCGAACGCGTCGAAGAGAAGGTGTTGTTCGAAGCCAAGGTCGCTGCCCGCGAAGCCGATCGTTTCGTGCGCGAGCGCCCGTGGCAGGCCGTGGGCATCGCGGCAGCCGTGGGCCTCGTCATCGGCGTGCTGGTGAGCCGCAAGTGACGGACTTCCCCCCTCGCTCTCTTCGTTCGCTGCCCCCAGGGCGCTGACGTGGCGGAAGCGGAGCACAGGCCGACGGGAGGTATTCTCGATTCGGTGCGGCAACTCGGCGCGACGTTCGTCGGTTTGCTGCACACGCGCATCGAGATCATTGCCACCGAGTTCGAAGAGGAACGGGTCCGGTTGCGCCAGGGGCTGCTGCTTGCGATCGTCGCCGGCTTCAGTCTCGCCGTCGCGGCGCTGCTCGCGGTGATGTTCCTCGTCGTACTGTTTTGGGATACGCATCGCCTGATCGCGATAGGTGTCCTGTTCCTCGTGTTCTTCAGTAGCGGGGCCGCCTGCATCCTTACGCTCATGCGGTACGCGAAGTCGCGACCGCGCCTGTTCGCGACCACCCTTGACGAGCTCGCCAAGGACGGCGAGCGCCTGCGCAAGTCGTCGTGAACGAACGGCTGGCTGCAATCCGGACCCGGCGCGCGCTGCTGGAGGAACGCGCCGCTCACCAGCGCGACGACATCGCACGGCTGGTACAGGCTGCCATGCCCCCGGTCACGGTGGTCGAGTGGGGTATGCGCGCGCTGCGCCTCATCCGCTCGAAGCCGGTGCTCGTGGCCGGCGCACTGGCCGCCACGGCAATGCTGCGACCCGGCCGTGCAGCACGCTGGTCGATCCGTGCGTGGGCTGCCTGGCAGGCCTGGCAGCGCATTCGCGGCGCCTCTGACGGGAAATCATGAAGATTCTGCCGGCAGAACTCGCACTTCAGCACGAAGACGTGCTGGGCGAGTGCCCGCTGTGGGACGATCGCGGGCAGGCGCTGTGGTGGGTGGATATCCGTGGACCGAAGTTGTACCGCTGGACCGGCGCGGGCGAACCGCAGTCGTGGGCATTCGATCAACCGGTCGGCAGCTTCTGCTTCGCAAAGGACGGCACCCTGCTGCTCGCGATGAAGGATGCCGTGCGTCGCTTCGACCCCGCGACCGGCACTCTCACCGAGTTCGCCCGGCCGAAGAACGAACCGGATACCAACCGATTCAACGACGGCCGCTGCGATCACGCTGGCCGTTTCTGGGTGGGCAGCATGAGCGACGGACCGCGCGAACCGGTCGGCAGCCTCTATCGCATCGATCCATCCGGCAAGTGCGTGCGCCAGTTCGGTGACGTGGTCGTACCCAACAGCCTCGCGTGGAGCCCGGACAACAAGACGATGTACTACGCCGATACGCACCGGTACACCATCTGGTCCTTCGAGTTCGATCTGGCTTCCGGCAAGCTGGGCCGCAAGCGCGTGTTCGCGGACCTGAGTCCGCACAAGGGACGACCGGACGGCTCCGCGATCGATAGCGCAGGCTGTGTCTGGAATGCAGAGTACGGCTCGGGGCAGGTACTACGGTACACGCCGGCGGGGCTGGTCGATCTGGTGATCACCGTGCCGGTCATGACGACGACGTGCTGCGCGTTCGGTGGACCCGATCTCAAGACGCTCTACATCACCACGGCACGGCAAAGACTGACGCCGGAGGATCTGGCGAAGCAGCCGCTCGCCGGTAGCGTCTTTGCATTTCGGACGGAAGTGGCAGGATTGCCGGAAGCGCGGTTCGGGGCTTAGTTCGCCCGAGCGACTTCGCCCAACTTAGTCTCGATCGCCCCTTCCCCCGCGACGGCGGGGGAAGGCTGGGATGGGGGCAGGAAGCTGTCGCGACGCGATGCATCTCCGCCCCCACCCTAACCCTCCCCCGGAAAAGTCGGGGGAGGGGACGTACACCCCTACCCCCAACTACGTTGGGGGAAGGTTGGGATGGGGGCAACGGTTTCCTGCGCACGCCCGCCGCCCCCACCGCAGCCCTCCCTCATCTGCGACGGAGGAGGGAGTGCATGCATCGGCGCCCATGTTTCCCGCCCCACGCCAAACAAGGCAGAATCCGTGCGACAGTCAACGTACGCGCCGCTGCAGCCGTTTCGAGCAGGCACGCCGAACACATACAACCACGCACACCGTGGGAGGAGAAAACAACATGAAGTGGCAACGCAACGTCGCGCTCGCCGCATTGCTGGCATCGAGCCTGCCCGCAGCAGCGCAGGAGGTCACGCTCAAAGTCCACCACTTCCTGCCGCCCACGTCGACGGCGCACGTGAAGCTCATCACGCCCTGGTGCGAGCGCCTCGCCAAGGAATCGGCCGGCAAGTTGAAGTGCCAGATCTACCCGGCGATGCAGCTGGGCGGCACTGCACCGCAACTCTACGACCAAGCCAAAGATGGCGTGACCGACGTGGTCTGGACCGTCACCGGCTACACGCCCGGCCGCTTTCCGAAGACCGAGGTCTTCGAACTGCCTTTCATGATGACGAACCCCGAAGGCACCGGTCACGCCATGTGGGAGTTCGTGCAGCAGCACAGCGCCGACGAGTTCAAGGACGTGCGCCCGCTTGCGATCCATCCGCACGGCGGCGGCGTGTTCCACATCGTCAAGCGCCCGATCAAGACCATGGCGGATTTCCAGGGTCTCAAGATGCGGGCGCCCACGCGGCTCACCAACAAGATGCTCGCGGCATTCGGCGCCACCCCGGTGGGCATGCCGATTCCGCAGGTGTCCGAATCGTTGTCGAAGGGCGTCATCGACGGCGCACTGATGCCATGGGAAGTGGTGCCGGCGGTGAAGGTGCAGGAACTGGTCAAGTTCCACAGCGAAACCGATCCGTCGCAGCCTGCGATCTACACGACTGTGTTCGTGCTCGCGATGAACAAGGCAAAGTACGACAGCCTGCCGGCGGACCTCAAGAAGGTCATCGACAACAACAGTGGCGTCGTCCTGTCGACCATGGCTGGCAAGATCTTCGCCGAGGGCGACATCACCGGCAAAGCCACGGCGAAGCAACCGATCAACGTCGTGCCCGCCACCGAGATCGAGAACTGGAAGAAGGCCGCTCAGCCCGTCATCGACGGGTGGGTGAAGGAAGTCAGCGAAAAAGGTGCGGACGGCCAGGCGCTGCTCACGGCGGCACGCGGGTTGATCGCCAAGTACGCCAAGTAATCGGCGGTGAACGACTCCCTCGAGGCGCCGGCGACCGACGCCTGGAAAGGCGATGTCGTGGGTCGCACGCTGCTCGTGCTCGCACGAGCGCTGTCGTGGTTCGGCGGCAGCGTGCTGGTCGCGATGCTCGGCCTGTCGGTGGTCAGCGTGGTCGGCCGCAAGTTCTTCGACTCGCCGGTGCAGGGCGATTTCGAACTGGTACAGCTCGGCTGCGCGGTGTGCGTCGCCTGTTTCCTGCCGTGGTGCCAGATCGAGAAGGGCCACGTCATCGTCGATTTCTTCACGATGAAGCTCTCGCCGCGCGCCAGTGCCCGTCTCGATGCGATCGGCGCCCTGCTCCTCGCCCTGTGCGCAGCGCTGCTCGCGTGGCGCCTCGCGCTCGGTACCGTCAGCGTGTGGACGAACCAGGAAACCACCATGATCCTGGGCGCACCGATCTGGCTGGGCTATGCACCGCTCGTGCCCGCCTTCGCGCTGCTCGCGGCGACCGGGCTGTATGCTGCCTGGATCGAGTGGCGCCGATGAGCGGCGTCACCCTCGCGCTGCTGTTTCTCGCACTGATGCTCGCGTTGATGGCGGTGCGCGTGCCGATCGCCATCGCAATGCTGGTCACCGGCATCGCAGGATACGTTGCGATCGCCGGCTGGTCGCCGTTGTTGAATCACCTGAAGTCCGCGGCCTTCGCGCGCTACTCGAACTACGATCTTTCGGTCGTGCCGATGTTCCTGCTGATGGGCAACCTCGCCTCACGCGGAGGATTATCAGCGGCGTTGTTCAATACGGCCAACGCGTTCATCGGCCACTTCCGCGGCGGCATCGCCATGGCCTCGGTCGGCGCGTGCGCCGGTTTCGGCGCCATCTGCGGGTCGTCGCTGGCCACTGCAGCCACCATGGGCCAGGTCGCATTGCCGGAATTGCGCAAGCACAAGTACGACCCCGCGCTGGCGACTGGTGCGCTCGCCGCCGGCGGCACGCTCGGCATCCTCATTCCACCCTCGGTCGTGCTGGCGGTGTATGCGATCCTCACCGAGCAGAACATCGCGAAGCTGTTCACGGCTGCGTTCGTGCCCGGCCTGATTGCCACGCTCGGCTACATGCTGGCCATCGCGGTGGTCGTGCGGGTGAAGCCTGGATCGGGCCCCGCGGGGCCCCGCCACTTGTGGGACGAACGCCTGCGCGCGCTTGCTTCCATCTGGCCGGTGGTCGCCATCTTCGTCGTCATGCTGGGCGGCATGTACGGTGGCTACTTCAGCGCGACGGAAGGTGCCGCCATCGGCACCGCAGCCACCTTCATCCTCGCGGTCGCTCGCGGCATGCGCGTGAAGGGGTTGCTCGAATGCTTCGACGCCACGGCACGGGCGACCGGCATGATCTTCCTGATCCTGCTCGGCGCCGACGTGCTGAATTCGTTCCTCGCGCTCTCGCAGATGCCCACCGAACTGGCCGGCTGGGTGCAGACGAGCGGATTGCCGCCGCTGTCCGTCCTGTTCGCGATCATCCTGATCTACGTCTTCCTGGGCTGCGTGATGGACAGCCTGTCGATGATCCTGCTCACCATCCCGATCTTCTTCCCGATGATCATGGGCCTCGACTTCTGGGGCCTCGAACAGACCGAGAAGGCCATCTGGTTCGGCATCCTCGCGCTGATGGTGGTGGAGATCGGCCTCATCACGCCGCCGGTGGGGATGAACGTGTACATCATCAGCAGCCTCGCCAAGGACGTACCCATGCGCACCGCGTTCCGGGGTGTCGTACCCTTTCTCGTGTCGGACGCGATCCGGGTATTGTTGCTGGTGTTCTTCCCGGTGTTGAGCCTGTGGCTCGTGCGTTCGATGAACTAGAGAGGCCGCTATGCATGCGCTGAAGCGAACGCCCCCCGGCATTCATCCGGAGTACCTGTCGCCCGAGTACCGCAGCACGCGCGAGCGCGCACCATCGCAGCCGCTGGTCGCGCTCGACCAAGGCAAGGATGAGCTCGCGGTGGCAGGGTTCTCGCCGTCGATCCTGCTGCCGCAGGACGCCGATCTCACGCGCCAATCCACCGCCGAACCGCTCGGGCAGCGCATCGTGGTGGCCGGCCGCGTGATCGACGAAGACGGCAAACCGGTGCGCAGCTCGCTGGTGGAGATCTGGCAGTGCAACGCGGCCGGCCGCTACCACCACGCCAAGGACCAGCACGACGCCCCGCTCGACCCGCATTTCCGCGGCATGGGCAAGGCGCTGACGGACGACGCCGGCAACTACCGGTTCATCACCATCCGGCCCGGTGCCTATCCGTGGCGCAACCATGCGAACGCTTGGCGCCCGGCGCACATCCACTTCTCCCTGTTCGGGAACGCGTATGGACAACGGCTGGTCACGCAGATGTACTTTCCCGGCGATGCCCTGCTGGCGCTCGATCCGATCTATCTGAGCGTGCCCGAACGTACCCGTGGCCGGCTCGTATCCGCCTTCGATCTCGACCTCACCGTCGAAGGCATCGCACTCGGCTTCCGCTTCGACATCGTCCTGCGCGGACGCGAAGCCACACCCGTACTACCCTGATCGGGATCATCGCCATGTCCGGCCTCACCCCTTCGCAGACCATCGGCCCGTTCTTCATCGAAGCGCTGAAGTGGGCGATCGAACCGGCCGACCGGCCGCTCGCACCCGGCACCGTGCGCGTCGTCGGACAACTGACCGACGTCAATGGCAACGGCGCCGGCGACGCACTGCTCGAGATCTGGCAACCGGCCGCACGGCTCGGCGAGTCGATTGCGGGCTTCCAGCGGGTGGCCACCGACGATGAAGGTCGATTCGCTTTTCGCTTGCCCGCACCCGGCTCCGCTCAGGTAGCCGCCGACGTGACCATCCTCACGCGCGGCCTGCAACGGCATGTCTTCACCCGCGTGCACATCGGACCGGGCGGTGATCCGGCCAATGCATCGGTGCCCGCGAACGTGCCGGCGGAGCGTCGCGCGACCTTGATCGCGAAACGCTCCACCGACGATTCAAGCATCTTCGAATGGAACATCCGGCTGCGCGGCGGTGACGAGACGGTGTTCTTCGACCTGTGAGCGGCCACCTGTTCGAGCGCTTCGTCGTCGACCCTGCGGCCGAAGCCGCGTTCTCGAGTGCGGCGATCCTGAGTGCCATGTCGCGCTTCGAGGCCGCGCTGGCAGGCGCGCAAGCTCGCAGCGGCGTCATACCGGAGCCGGCCGCGGCGGCGATACGCCGCCATGCCGGCACGCTCGCTCTCGATGCAGAACGCCTGGCACGCGACGGTGCCCATGCGGGCTCGCTGGCGATCCCCTTCGTCAAGGCCCTCATCGCGCACGTCGCTTCGCAGGATCCTCAAGCCGCCCGTCACGTGCATTTCGGAGCCACGAGCCAGGACGTCCTCGATACATCACTGGCCCTGTGTACCCGGGACGCCCTCGCCCAGCTGATCGAAGCCCAGTCGAAAGCCATCGCCGGCGCGTCGACCCTGGCGGCTCGTTTCGCGACCGCACCGATGCTGGCGCGCTCGTTCCTGCAACCGGCGGGCATCACGACGTTCGGTTTCAAGGCGGCGCAGTGGGCGCACTCCCTGGCGCGCAGTCTCGCCCGGGTGCAGGCAACGGCATCCGAGGCGCTCGCTGTTTCCTTCGGCGGTGCAATCGGCAACCTGTCTGCTCAAGGCACAGCCGGCGCCGCAGTGCGCGCCGAACTCGCCCGCGAGCTCGGCCTGCGCGATTCCGGTGCGAGCTGGCATACGCAACGCGAATCCTGGATTGCGCTCGCCACCGACACCGCACTGGCTGCCGGCACCATGGGCAAGATCGCACGCGACATCGCGTTGCTGGCCCAGGCGGAAGTCGGCGAGGTCGCCGAAGCGGAAGCGGAAGGTCGCGGCGGCTCCACCGCCATGCCGCACAAGCGCAATCCGGTGCTCACCCTGCACGTGATCGCTGCCGTGCATTCGATCCCGGGCATGATCGCGAACCTGCTGGCGGCGATGCCGCAGGAACACGAACGAGCCCTGGGCACCTGGCAGGCGGAACTGGCGCAATGGCCCGACGTCTTCATCCGGGCGATCAGCGCCGCGCGCTATCTCGGCGAATTGCTCGCGGGGTTGCAGGTGGACGCTGCACGTTGCCGCCGCAACATCGAAGCACTGCATGGCGTGATCTTCGCGGAACGCCTGACCGAGGTCTTCGCGCCGACGCTCGGCAAGCTCGATGCACAGACGCTGATTGCCGAGCTCTCTCGACGAGCAACGAGCGAGCAACGTCCACTGCGCGACCTGGCACTCGAGCGCATGGCGACGGACACCCGCCTCGCCGGCTGCGACAAGGCACAGGTGGACAAGGCATTCGATCTTGCCGACGCTGCACGCGCATCCGCATCCGCGGTCGAAGACTTGCTGCGAGGCGTCCGCGCGGCAAGCTGAGCCGTGTCAGTGCGCCGCGGTACCGTCCCCGCGCCGCTTCCCCCACAGTCTGCGAACCACCGCGACCACGCCGAGCACGACGCCGCCGGCCACCACACCGGCGAGGCCGTTCAACACCATGGGGACCAGCACCGCCAGGACCGGACCGGCAGCAGCGATGCCCTCGGTCATGTGCCCAAGACTCTCGATCATGTGATGCAGCGGTCCGATGCCATGCACGAGGATGCCGCCCCCCACGAGAAACATCGCCGCCGTGCCGGCCACGGACAGGAACTTCATCAGCCACGGCGCCGCGTGCAGGATGCCGCGACCGATGCCTCGCTGGAAGGCTGCCCAGGCCCCCTCGTCCGTTTGCCGACTCAGGTACAACCCGGCATCGTCGAGCTTCACGATCCCTCCCACCAGGCCGTACACGCCCACGGTCATGATCATGGCGATGCCGGACAGCACCGCCACCTGCGTCACGAAGGGCGACTCGGCGACGGTACCCAGCGTGATGGCAATGATCTCGGCCGACAGGATGAAGTCGGTGCGGATCGCGCCCTTGATCCTGGTCTTCTCGAAGGCGACCAGGTCGACGCTGGCATCGGCGAGCGCCTTCACGTGCTCGGCGCGGTGCGCGTCGTCCTCGGCCTTGTCGTGCATCATCCGGTGCGCGACTTTCTCGAAGCCTTCGTAACAGAGGTAGGCGCCACCGATCATCAGCAACGGGGTCACCGCCCACGGGGCGAACGCGCTGATCGCGAGCGCGGACGGCACCAGGATCAGCTTGTTGATGAACGATCCCTTCGCCACCGCCCAAACGACGGGCAGCTCGCGATCGGGCCGCATGCCCGTCACCTGTTGCGCGTTGAGCGCGAGATCGTCGCCCAGCACGCCGGCAGTCTTCTTCGCTGCCACCTTGGTGAGAATCGAAACATCGTCCAGTACGCTGGCGATGTCGTCGATCAACGCTAGCAGGCTCGCTCCGGCCATTCGATCATCCTCGTCGGGAAACGGCCTATGGTACCGTCGAAGTGACGCGGCGCCGTCGAGTGCATAATCCGCGCATCACTACAACAACAGAGGTTCGTCATGGGGATCGAGGTGACGAAGCAGGATGCGCCCTGCGGCGCGCTGTTACGCGGCGTGGATCTGTCGGAACCGCTGCAGCCCGACACGATCGGGCAGATCCGCGCGATCTGGCTGGAGCATCAGGTGATCGCGTTTCCGGATCAGGAGCTTTCGATCCAGGATATCGAGCGCTTCGCCCACTACCTCGGACCCTACGGCGAAGACCCGTACATCGAGGCGATTCCGGGTCATCCGCACGTGGTGCAGGTGAAACGCGAGGCGGACGAGAAGACCCCGCTGTTCGCCGAGAGCTGGCACTCGGACTGGAGCTTCCTGCCACGGCCACCCGCCGGCACGGTGCTCTACGGCAACGTGATTCCGCCCATCGGCGGCGATACGCTGTTCGCGAACCAGTACGCCGCGTGGGACGCAATGCCGCCTCACCTCAAGTCGGTTCTCGCAGATCGCAAAGGTGTGCATTCCGCCCGGCGCGGCTATTCGCGCGAAGGCATGTACGGCGAGCGCGACAAGGGCCGGTCGATGGCGATCAAGTTCGGTGACTCGGCGATGAAGACACAGCTGCATCCGCTCGGCCGCGCCCACACCGAGACCGGCCGCGTCGCCCTGTTCGCCAGTCCGGGCTACACCATTGGCATCGAAGGCATCCCGGAGGACGAAGGCCACGCGATCCTGCGGGAGGTCTATACGCACCAGGCGCAGCCGGAGTTCGTCTACCGGCACCACTGGTCCGAAGGCATGCTGACCCTGTGGGACAACCGCTGCCTGATCCACGCCGCGACCGGCGGATATGAGGGCCATCGGCGCCTGCTGCACCGGATCACGGTGGCGGACAGGACGCTGCAATAGTCCGCCGGCCCCAAAAAAAATAAGGGCAGCCTGGAAGGCTGCCCTGCTAAACCCCCTGGCGGGGGAGGAGACCTGCCCCTATCTACGTCGGCCGGCGCCGAAACTTGAGGGGTGCGGGAAATTTTCTTTGTGAGGTCCATGCAATCAATGGATTAGCCTCCGCCTGGCCCCCACCCCAGCCCTCCCCCGGCAAAGCCGGGGGAGGGGGCGTACACCCCTTCCCCCAGCTTCGCTGGGGGAAGGCTGGGATGGGGGCAGACACCTCGCCAGATCTCACCCCGCCTCCGACATCACCACCTTCTTCTCCGGTCCGAACCGCACCCTCAACCGCGAGCGATCCGCCAGGCAGTACTCCCACACCGCGTCCTGCCCCACGAACGACACCCCGCTTGGTTCGCCCAGCAGCTCGAGCACTTCCGACCCCGATGCACCGCCGGTCTTCACCCGGGCGATGTCCTCCGGACGGCGAATCGGCACGATCTCGCGCACCTTCCCGTCGCGCTCGAACACCACCCGCCACGCGCCCCAGGCAACGCGACGGTCGTTGAACTCCCAGACCTCTTCGCCTGAACCGAGAAAGCGCATGGCGTTCGGCAACCCGGTGCGGTTGCGGACCTCCTGCATGGTCCCGCCTTGCGGCGATTTGCCGTAGATGGCTGCGTCACCGGTCGGGCGTGCCGCACAGCCAACCAATGCCATGATCAGCAGAGCGATGCCTACATAGGCTGCAGTTCTCACGGAGTGACCCCTCCGTAACCGTGCGTCGTTCCGCTGCCCCGATACTGCGCCCCGATCAGCGCCGTGCTCTTCAGCGTGTAGTCCTCGTCGAACTCCGCGACCAGCCGATGCCGCTGATTGCCGAAATAGTGCAACCGCCACTCCCAGTACAGCCGGTTGCGGATGAAGTAGATGAGGCTCGGTTCGCCCATGATCCCCACCAACTCCTTCGAGGTCATGCCGGCCTTGATCTGCAGCCGGTCGGCATCCACTCGCATGCGCCGCGCGCTCTTCACCACATTGTCGGCGCCGAACACGATGCGATAGGCGTGGAAGCCGTTCGGGTTGTTGTTGTACTCCCAGACCTCCTCGCCCGCGGCATTGAACTTGATGACCGACGGCATACCGATCCTCGACCGGACATCCTTCATGGTCGACCGGCCGGGGTCGATGCCCCAGGGCTTGGACTGGGCGAGCAATGCACCCGGGAGGCTCAAAGCCGCCGCCAGGATCACCCACCGCGAGAACCGCATCATGTTTCCTCCCGTTCGAATCGGATCGTGCCGATTCGACTCATGTGCCGGGCGCGAGTTCGGGATCCCAAACCCCATTCGCCGCGCAGCTTCGTTTCACGCTCCAGACCATCCGACCACTGGAGCCGCCATGCCCTTCTTCCGCTGCCTCGCCCTCGCCCTGCTCGCCTGCACCACACCCGTCCACGCCTTCTGCGGCTTCTACGTCGGCAAGGCCGATGCCGGCCTGTTCAACGAAGCCTCGCAGGTGATCCTGGTGCGCGACGGCAATCGCACCGTCATCAGCATGCTGAACGACTACAAGGGCGAGCCTACCGAATTCGCGCTGGTCGTGCCGGTGCCGACGGTGTTGCAGCGCAGCCAGATCAACGTGGGTGACCGGAGCATCTTCGACCGCATCGACGCCTTCAGCGCGCCGCGGCTGGCCGAATACCACGACGACGATCCCTGCTCCCGCCGCGAACTGGAGATAATGAAGCTGCGGCGGATGGCCCCCGCGTCGGCCATGATGGACGGCGCGATCTATCCGCACCGTTCGCTCGGCGTCACGGTGGAAGCCTCCTACACCGTGGGCGAGTACGACATCGTGATCCTCTCCGCGGAGCAGTCCGATGGCCTGGAGACATGGCTCATCGAGAACGGCTACCGCATTCCGCCGGGTGCCTCGCGCGCACTCAAGCCCTACATCCGCCTCGACATGAAGTTCTTCGTGGCCAGGATCAACCTGCAGGAGCGCGCCAAGACCGGCCTCACCTACCTCAGACCGCTGCAGTTCGCCTTCGAGAGCGAGAAGTTCATGCTGCCGCTGCGCCTCGGCATGGTGAACGCACGCGGCCCGCAGGACCTGATCGCCTTTATCCTCACCAGAAACGGGCGCGTGGAATCCACCAACTACCGCACCGTCAAGCTGCCCGCGAACATGGACGTGCCGCTGTTCGTGCGCGGCGAGTTCAACCGGTTCTACAAGGCAATGTTCGACGAGCAGGCGAAGCGCGAGAAGCACCGCGTCGTGTTCACCGAATACTTCTGGGACATGAGCTGGTGCGACCCGTGCGCGGCGGAACCATTGACGCCCGACGAACTGCGCAAGAGCGGCGTCTTCTGGCTGAACGGCGACGACGGCCAGGGTGGCGCGTCGAAGGTGATGCTGACGCGCCTGCACGTGCGCTACACGAAGGCGACGTTCCCCGAAGACCTCATGTTCCAGGAGACCGCCGATCGCGAGAACTTCCAGACCCGCTATGTGCTGCGTCATCCGTGGATGGGCAAGGCAGAGTGCGCCCAGGCAGCGGCCTACCGAGAATCCGTGCGCACGCGCCAGCAGATCGAGGCCACGACGCTGGCATCCCTGACCGGCTGGGAGCTCGGCACCATCCGCACGAAGATGGGCATGCCGGCACAGCCCGAAGCCAAGTGGTGGGAGCGGCTATGGAACTGAGCCTCCGCCCCGGCATCGACGCGTTGCGCGGGGCCCTGCCAAGGGATGCGCGCGTCTTCCAGATCCTGTTTCTCGCATCGCTCCTGTCCATGGGCGTGCTCGCGCGCGATTTCACGCTGCGGTGGGAACAGATGGCTCTCACCTTCGCCGCCGGGTTGATGACGCAGGTTTACGCGCTGCACCGGATCGGCATGCCGAACGGCAGCTACCTGAGCGCCGTCGTGACCTGCTTCGGCTTGTCCATCCTGCTCCGAGCCGACAGCCTGTGGGTGCATCCGCTGATCGCCGTCATCGCCATCGGCTCCAAGTTCGTCCTGCGGGTGAACGGCAAGCATCTCTACAACCCGGCCAACCTCGGCGTCATGGTCGCCCTGATCCTGCTGCCGGGTGCGTGGGTTTCACCAGGACAATGGGGTCACGATCTGATCGCCGCGGCGTGGTTCCTGATGCTGGGCAGTGTCGTCACCGGGCACGCCCGGCGCTGGGACGTGAGCTGGATGTTCCTCGGGTGCTTCCTCGGCATGGTCGCCCTGCGCATGCTGGTGCTCGGCCAGAACCCGTGGGTGTTCGTCCACCAGCTCGGCAACGGCGCGCTGCTGCTGTTCGCCTTCTTCATGATCTCGGACCCGATGACAATTCCGAACGACCGGCGGGCACGCCTGCTCTACGCCGCCATCGTCGCCGCCTTCGCGATCTTCTGGCAGTACGGGCTGTTCAAGCCGAATGCGCTGGTGTGGGCACTGTTCCTGTGTACGCCACTGGTTCCGCTGCTCGATCGGTTGTGGAAGGCGCAGAAGTTTCAGTGGCGGCCGGCGACGGGGTGACGCGCAACGCGACAGCCGCTATCGTGACGGGATTATCCAACCTGTCGATCCGAAGCCATGCCGCTCAAGTCACCCCGTACCACCGTCAAGCGCCTGCCGAAGCGTGGTCGTTATGACGCCGAGACCGTCCATGCCATCCTCGATTCCGCCTTCATCTGTCATGTGGGATTCGTGGCGCACGGGCAGCCCTTCGTCATCCCCACCGGCTTCGGCCGTGATGGCGACACGCTCTACATTCACGGCTCGGCGGTAAGCCGGACTCTCAAGTCCCTGGCCGAAGGCATTCCCATGTGCCTGACGGTGACGATCCTCGACGGCCTGGTGCTGGCACGCTCCGGATTCCATTCCTCGATGAATTACCGGTCGGTGGTCGTGCTCGGCAACGCCAAGCCCGTCGCCCCGGAGAAAAAGGAACATGCGCTCGTCGTGATTTCGGAGAACATCCTGAAGGGCCGCTGGGACGAGATCCGCCGGCCGACGCGCAAGGAACTGAACGGCACGACGGTGCTGGAGCTGCCCATCGAGGAGGCCTCGGCGAAGATCAGGACCGGTGGCCCTATCGATGACGAAGAGGACTACGCGATGCCGATCTGGGCTGGCGTGGTGCCGCTGGAATTGAAGGCGGGCAAGCCGATACCGGATGAGCGGTTGCCCGAGTCGATTCCGGTGCCCTCGTACGTGAAGCGCAGGCGCTAGGCACCAAACGGGGCACTACCGACCTCCCCAGGGTTCGCAGGCGATGCCGTCGTTGTCGCGGTCGAGATGGGGTGCGTAACCGGGCTCTCCGCGCGCAATCGGGGCTGCTCCGACGGCGCGAGCTTCGGTGCAGTTGCGGAACGGTCCAGCGCGTGCGCCAGTGCGGTCAATGCTGTCGACCTTCGGTTGTACGGCTTGTTGCGGCGTGTCCGATGCTTCCGTGTCGGCACTCGCTCGATGGCAGTGGTACTCGCTGGTCTTGCGATTCGTGTGGCACCCCTTGCTGTCGAGACCGCCGGAGTGGGCGCCGGCGGCGGTGACAACGCAGGACACTAGCACCGCAGGCGTCAAACCCATGATCCACGCGCCCACAGGACCTCGCTCCTCGCGCATCGACCACCTCACAAGCCATAGTCACGAGCCTGCCACTGTACGCCGACCTCAACCTCACGCCCGCCGGCGGCGCAGCGCTCAGCGACGCGCGGTTAGTCATTGCGTGGCAGACTTGCGGCCGATGGTTGGCATCCGTACCAACCGGATCGAACCATCGGCCGACATTCATGGTCGACCCCCAACACGCAATAGGAGGAGCAGACATGCCGGGTACCGTTCGACTTCATCGCGTACTGCGCGCACCACCCGAAGTGGTCTACAAGGCTTTCCTGGATCCCGACGCCATGGCGAGATGGCTGCCGCCTTACGGTTTCATCGCCAAGGTGCAGCACATGGACGCCAAGGTCGGCGGCACGTTCAGGATGTCGTTCCACAACTTCAGGACGGGCAACGGCCATTCGTTCGGCGGCTCGTTTCTGGAGTTGGTCCCAGGCGAGCGCCTGCGCTACACCGACAAGTTCGATGATCCGAACCTGGCCGGTGAAATCGTGGTGACCGTGAACCTGAAGAAAGTGTCCTGCGGCACCGAGCTCAACGTCGAGCAGGCAGGCATTCCTGACGTCATCCCGACGGAGATGTGCTACCTCGGCTGGCAGGAGTCGCTCGCACAACTCGCGAGGTTGGTCGAGCCGGATATCCCGGGCTGAAGGCGGAGCATGTCCAAGCTGCGCGTGAGTGCCTTTGCCCTGTCCATCGACGGGTTCGGGGCGGGGCCCGATCAGAGCGTCGACAATCCCCTTGGCGTCGGCGGCGAGGCCCTCCACAACTGGTTCTTCCCGACGCGCACCTTCCAGAAGATGTACGGCAGCGGCGACGGCACCACGGGCGTCGACGACGACTTCGCCGCGCAGGCCATGGACAACCTGGGCGCGTGGATTCTCGGCCGCAACATGTTCGGTCCGATACGCGGTCCATGGCCCGACGAGAACTGGAAAGGCTGGTGGGGCGACGAGCCACCCTATCACGTGCCCGTGTTCGTGCTCACCCATCATCCGCGATCACCGCTGACGATGCAGGGCGGGACGACCTTTCATTTCGTGACCGAAGGCATCTATGAGGTGCTGAAGCGCGCGAAGGAAGCGGCAGGAACGAAAGATATCCGTGTGGGCGGCGGGTCCGCAACCATCCGCCAGTATTTGCGCGCCAGGCTGATCGACGAGATGCACCTTGCCATCTCCCCCGTCCTGCTCGGCTCAGGCGAAAGCCTGTTTGGAGGTATCGACCTGCTCGGGCTCGGATTCCAACGTACGCGGCATGTCACGACACCGAGTGCCATGCACGTCGTACTGACGAAGCGGCCATAGAGGCACGCTCGGCCGAACTCGAGACCCATCTTTCGGATCGGAAGGAGTACGGAACTACCGCGAGATTCGCACGAGCGTCTTGGGTTGCAGATCGTCGAGCGCCCTCAGGATGCTTGGCACCAAAGGCGCCATGTCGGGCAAGCGATTGCTGTTCGCCAGAACGATGACGATGGCAATTGGCAGGGTTGCAAGGTTCTGCTGATACTCCATGCCCCTGTCGGCAGTAATCAGCGCATCGAACTCTTCCGCCGCGAGCGCGAGCAGTCTGCCGTTCTTGATACCGGCCCATCCGCGTCGCTGAACCGAAACCGCGTGATGGTTCGTCAGCAATCCGCCCAGATGACTGGGCACTGATTCGTCAAGCAGGATGCGCATCCGGCGCTAGAGCAGCCCGCGCATCCTGGAGCACCTGAACCGCCATCTCGCGGCTCACCGAAGGAAAGTCCGTGAGGAAAACGTCCAACGAATCACCCGCTGCCAGATGCTCGAACAGCACCCGCACCGGCACGCGGGTACCGGCGAAGACAGGCGTTCCACCGAGAATTTCCGGATCGCGAACTACATGCACGGAGTCCATTACCTGATCTCCAACAACCTTCCTGCCGCAAGTGTAACGCCGTCACCCCGGTCTCGAGCGGCTGTTCAGCCATTCAGTGTGGCGCCGAGTCATTCGAGCCGGTACGAAACAGCGTACAAAACACCAGGATCACCCCCGCTTGAGTGCCCGCGCCAGCGCCTCGGCCATCGCAGCATTGGCAGGCGCGGGCTGAGACCCAGGGCGCGGCCCCGGCGCTGGCTTGTCGCCCCGGCCCCGGCTGTTTTGCCCTGCGTGGGCGGGAGTCTTCTTCCCTTCGCCACGCGGCTTTCCCGGCCGCTCCTCGCGACGCTCACCACGACCGGCATCGCGGCCTCCCGCACCTTCCCGCGGCCCATCGTCCAACCGCATGGTGAGCGCGATGCGTTTGCGCTCCAGGTCCACCGTGACCACCTTCACCTTGACCACATCGCCCGCCTTCACGACTTCGCGCGGGTCCTTCACGAAACGGTTCGATAGCGCCGACACGTGCACGAGGCCGTCCTGGTGCACACCCACGTCGATGAACGCGCCGAAGTTGGCCACGTTGGTGACCGTGCCTTCGAGCAGCATGCCGGGCTGCAGGTCCTTCAGTTCGTTCACGCCTTCGGTAAAGCGTGCCGTGCGGAATTCGGGGCGCGGATCGCGGCCTGGTTTCTCCAACTCGCGCACGATGTCCTGCACCGTGGGCAGGCCGAAACGCTCGTCGGTGTAGCGGCGCGGATCGATGGCGCGCAGTGCCTGGGCGTTGCCCATCACATCGCGCACGCCGCGCTGCAGGTCGGCGAGTATGCGCTCCACCACGGGATAGGCTTCCGGGTGCACCGCAGAGGCATCGAGCGGATTCTCGCCGCCGGGCACGCGCAGGAAGCCGGCGGCCTGCTCGAAAGTCTTGGGGCCGAGGCGCGGCACCCGTTGCAGGTCCTCACGGGTGCGGAACGGACCGTTCGCATCGCGATGACGCACGATGTTCTCCGCCAACGACGCGGTGAGCCCGGAGATACGCGCGAGCAGCGGCACCGAAGCCGTGTTTACGTCCACGCCGACGGCATTCACACAGTCCTCGACCACCGCATCGAGCGAACGCGCCAGCTTCGCCTGACCGACATCGTGCTGGTACTGGCCGACGCCGATGGACTTGGGATCGATCTTCACCAGTTCAGCGAGCGGGTCCTGCAGCCGGCGGGCGATGGACACTGCGCCGCGCAGAGTCACATCGAGATCAGGAAACTCCTTGGCTGCGAGTTCCGAGGCCGAGTACACCGAGGCGCCCGCTTCCGACACCACCACTCGCGTAAGGCGCAAATCGGGATGGCGCTTGATCAGTTCGGCCACCAGCGCATCCGTCTCACGCGACGCCGTGCCGTTGCCGATGGCGACCAATTCCACGTCATGGGCCTTGCATATCGCCGCCAGCGTAGCGATGGACTTGTCCCAATCGTTGCGCGGCGCGTGCGGGAAGATCGCATCGGTGGCGAGCACCTTGCCGGTGCGGTCCACCACGGCCACCTTCACGCCGGTGCGCAGGCCAGGATCGAGGCCCAGCACCGGCCGCGGACCGGCCGGCGCCGCAAGCAACAAATCGTGCAGGTTCCGCGCGAAGACACGGATCGCCTCCTCCTCGGCGCGAGAGCGCAATTCACCGAGCAAGTCGCCCTCGATCTGCCAGCCGAGCTTCACCTTCCAGGTCCAGCGCGCAGTCTCGACCAGCCAGGCATCGGCGGGGCGCCCCTCATCGCGGATGCCGGCGCGGACGGCGATCAACCTTTCACACGGGTGCGCATCGGCCGCCTTCGCCGCGGCTTCGTCCAGCTCCTCAGGCAGCTTGAGCGAGACGCGAAGAATCTCTTCATGCCGGCCACGAAACAACGCCAAGGCGCGATGCGAGGGAATGCCGGAAAGCTGCTCCGAGTAGGCGAAGTAGTCGCGGAACTTCGCGCCCTCCGTCTCCTTCCCTTCCGCCACCGCCGACACGACCACACCGTTCTCACCCATGCGGCTGCGCAACTGGGCGAGCAACTCTGCGTCCTCCGCAAAGCGCTCCATCAGGATCTGGCGCGCGCCGTCGAGGGCGGCTTTCACATCCGGCACGCCGGGATTGTCACCGTCGGGGCCGGTGAACGCCTCTTTCAGATATGACTGCGCTTCGGCTTCCGGATCGCGCGACGGGTCGGACAGCAGCGCATCGGCCAGCGGCTCCAGGCCCGCCTCGCGCGCGATCTGTGCCTTGGTGCGGCGCTTCGGCTTGTAGGGGAGGTAGAGGTCCTCCAGCCGCTGTTTCGTCTCGGCCTCGGCGATCGCGGTGGCGAGCTCTGGTGTCAGCTTGCCCTGTTCTTCGATGCTGGCCAGTACCGCGGTGCGCCGCTCTTCCAGTTCCCTCAGATAACCCAGCCGCTCCTCGAGTGTGCGCAGCTGCGTGTCGTCGAGACCGTCGGTGGCCTCCTTGCGGTAGCGGGCGACGAAAGGAACGGTGGCGCCTTCGTCGAGCAACGCGACGGCAGCAGTTACCTGAGCGGGGCGGACGCCGAGTTCGGCGGCGATGCGGTGATCGATCGGGGGGAGCATGAAATCGGAGGCGTGGAGTAAAGGCGAAAAGGTCGCGCACTATACCAACGTCGGCGCGACAGATGGCGGCCCGGAAGGCCGCTCGCAATGAATCCATGATGCTACGTCGCGGAGTTCCATCCGTGATGGACATACTTGCCCGTGTACATTTCCACGCAGTCACTCCGTGGATGCATTACTGCAAGACCTGCCCCATCGTTCATGACCCCATCGTTCAGTCCATCTGGAATGTCCGACGTTTCGCCGGTTCCTGCGGACCGCCTCTTCTGGAGAAAAGAACGCGCGACCGAAGAATGCTCCGCCGCGAGTGCGGAACTAAGGCCTTGGCGCGTTCGCTGGCGCGGTAGGGTCAAGATCGCCTGCGGATGCGTGCTTGTAAGACCCCATTCTTTCGTTCCCTATCGTTCCCGAGACCACGAATCATCGCCTTGAAGCTTACCCACGCGAATCAGCAATAACCTTTTCGATCTGCGTGACAAAGGCCGCTGTGTCCAAGAAGTAATTGGGATACGCCTTGCGTAGTGCATCAATCGGACCGGCCGAAACCAAGACCGCCTCAATGGGCTCTCCAGCGTTGGTTCTCGCCTCAATTTCTGAATAGGCGTGATTAGCCTCCTCTAACCGCGCCAACGCGTAGGGACGAATTGACACCGTACGACTTCCGGAGTCGAGAATTACGAGATGATAAGCACCTTGACCACGTTCAGTCGTAATCCGATCGGCAGCAATCGCAAATCCGCTAAGCTTGTGGAGCACTTTGAGACGACGTTCCGCCTCCGCCACCTGAATGAAAACGTCTTTCGGAGCGCAATCTTCAAATCCAGGCACCGGCGAGGTTCGTTCAACAATGGCGATGGCTGCCGAAGCCTTTTCAAAGAACTGCCTCCAATCGGTATCTCCCTGCCCACTCTTCAAAGCCTGGCCCAGAAACGTACCCATTGTTTCCACAGCTGTTGCCCAAGCATGCTGAAGTCGTGTTCTAAGCTGAAGTTCGAGCGAGAGTCCTTCATACATTGGCGCACGAACATTCTTGTATCTGTAGACAAGATGAATACTGCGGTAGCCGTCCTCCTTCGGTTCATTGACGTAGTCTTTCGCACCAACCAGCAGATGCTTGAAAGTCGCGTTCTGATAGGCGATCTCAATTTTTCGGAGGCGTGCCATGGAACTGACCACTGCTCGCAGGCCACCGATATCCTGCATTCTGGCGAGTTGCATTTCAGGAAATCGTTGAAGCTTCGTCACAATGGAAGGGAAGCGTTTCAGCCTCTGCGCCACAAGTGCCTTTG
>LNFM01002031.1_pt1 | contig 44459 bp, 57 predicted proteins | sample 596031 | NCBI WGS metagenome assembly LNFM01 (sample SAMN04254537, study PRJNA301005) | activated carbon metagenome | isolation source: dual media filters at the Ann Arbor, Michigan drinking water treatment plant | place: USA: Ann Arbor
CGTTCGCCCGCTTGCCTCGGTCTTGAACTATGTCCTTTTCGCCAACGGCGCCAGCGGCTACGTTTGGGAAAATTTCATGGTCGACGGCGACCGCCTGAACAATTTAAACGCATGTAACGTCGTCGTGCTCAATGGCGGCAACTACAATATCCGAAGCGTGCATTGCTATCGCGGCAAGGATGATGGCGCGGGCGGCTACGGCGGCGGCTTCATCGTCACCGACACCAACGACTCACCCACCGGCACACGTTCCTACTTTGAGGACGTGCGCGGCATCGACTGCGATTCCGATGGCGTGCTCGGGAACAAGATCAAATCGTTCGCTTTCGTTCGGCCGCGCGGGCGCCGCTGCAAATACGGCTTCCACCTTCAGAATTCGGCGGCGCCCACGCAAGTCAACACCGTCACCGATGGCTACGTTAAAGACGCACTCGGCACGGGTTGCAGCATCGGCAACGTGGTGATCGAAGGGCGCTTGCTCGGCGCCAATGGTGACATTGACATTGTGTCGTACACCACGGCCGATTTGACCATTGACGGCGCGACGGGCATTGATGGTGCCGGCGCGGGCGTGTGCATCCAGGGCGACGGCATTGTGGCGTCGAATATCCAAGCGCATCGCAACGCCGACACGGGCGCCCTGTTGAACATGCGCTATTCGTCTGTCACAAACGTGCGTGCCAAAGACAACGGCGCCTTTGGCGTTGATGCCGGCTACTTCAGCGAGGGAGTCATTTCCGGCATTGTCGTGACAGGTACGAATGGCATCGGCCTGAACGGCGGCGGTGGCAAGGCGGCATTTTTCAAGCACGCTTTCCTCGGCGACAACGATATCAATGCATTCTTCGAAAAATACGCGAAGGCGACGATTTACACATAGAGGACTTCATAATTGACTGCCTCGGCGGCAAGCAAGGGCTTGTGGTTGCCGGTGGGCTGCGCGGACGTGGCAAGAATATCCGCGTCAAAAACGTGTCGACGTATCCGCAGGCGTTCAACATCCAGTCGCATCAATTCCCGCTAACCGGTTGCTCATGCGGGCCGTTGGATTTCTCAGACTCCACCGGCTTGGCCGCAGCGGCCACAAGCATGATCATACCGCCGACGCAAGACACCATCATCGTAACCGGCTCGGGCGTTGGCATTTCGCTGATGCTCACCCAGAACCAAGTTGATTTTGAAGGTCGCGTTGCGTTCGTCGATGTCACCAACCCCGGCGCGGGCTACACCTCCAACCCGACGCTGAATTTCTCGGCGGCGGCATCCGGTGCCGGCGCGGCGGGTACGTTGCTTTACACGCCTTCGGGGCTCGCCGCTTGCCCGCGCATGACGAACTTCGGCAACGGCGCATACGGCGAAACCACATTCGCGGTATCCGCGACCGGCGGCGGTGGTGCGGGCTTCGCGGCCACGGCTTACGTCGGGTTGCGCGCCCACGCCGATGGCCGGCGCATCATCCTGCAATTCCAGGGTGTCAACGTGCTTGTGCACGGAACGGGCAATATCAATTGTCCGGCCGGCGAGAACTACACCACCAAGGCCGGCGAAGCGGTGGAGCTTATCGGCATCGGTGGTACGTGGGTAGTCATCGGCCCACAGCAAAACGGGTCCGGCACGTACACGCCGACGCTCACCAACGGCGCCAACGTCGCGTCGTCGACGGCTGCAATTTGCCGCTTCAGCTACATTGGCCGCGTGGTGCACGTTTCCGGCACGGTCACGATTGACCCCACGGCCGCCGCTGGCACGCTAACGGTGCTCGGCATGACACTGCCGATTGCGTCCAACTTGGCGGCGGCTACCGAGCTATCCGGCGTCTGTGCGGCCGTCAATGGTACGGTGGTCCATGCGGGCATTGTGCAGGGCGATGCCGCGAACAATCGGGCGGAAATCAATTTCTCGTCGCAAGGCACGCCCGCGCTTGTGTTCAACTTCAACTTCACTTATACAATCATCTGATGAGCAAGAAACCCGCCAAGCCTGCGATCATCACCCACAGCCTGATTGTTCCCGAGCATGTAGAACGTGCTCGGGAAAGTTGGGCGGCCAAAGCGATCAAGGCGACGAAGGGAAACCAGACGCGCCTTGGTTGTATGGTCATCCGCATCATTGGCCGCATCCCGGCTAACCCGCCGCGCTTCAGTCTCGAAACGGGCATGGTTATTCTGGACGAAGCCACGGGCAATAAGCTCGGGCTCAATCGCGGCTACTGTGTCGCCGACTATCAGGCGCGGCCGGGCAAGCCCTTCTTGGCGACACCCATCGGCCACGTCAATGAAATCACCGAGAACTTCCGTGGACTCGCGGACCATTTGAAATTGACAGACGCCGACCGGATCGCTATGTTCGATTGCCTGCGAAATTGGATTCAGCAGGACATGACCGCGACAAGCTCCACAGTCGTGGGCGAACAAGGGGAAACCGATGCTGCAACGAAACACTGAAAAGATCCTGGTGCCAGTCTCGGCGCAGGTGTTGAACGATCTGCGCGGGCTGCCGCCAATGGTCCAGATTATGACCGAGGCGCTACGGCCCAAGGGCGCCCGTGGGCACCACCCAGCGCACGGCTACCACTCGGTACGGGCTCAGGCCCCGCGCAACCGCCAACCGGGCGTCTCGGCCCGTAGCAAGGCCAAGGAAAAGGCACGCATCCTTGCCGCCGCCAACTATCTCGCCGTCCAGCGGTGGGAACTTGCTTGGCGCCACGGCGAAGTCGCCGAGCATCAGCGCCCGGCCGGCATCCACGCGTCAAGCCGGAAGTATCTCCATTGAACGAAGCTGAAGCCGTATTCGCTTTCCACTGTGCCAATGTGCGGGCACGGTGCCGCGAGCGTGACCGGGGATTCAAACCCCGCCGGGAACGCCCGAGCCGGGTGGATATGGACAGGCCGGTGCTGCGGATGTATGCACCGGCCAAACCGCGCAAGCCCTTTGACCCCTTCCCGCCCGGCTACTACGGCAAGAAGCGGGTATTGACCGACCGCCCCACCGACCGCAAGCGGTGGCGCTCACCATGACTCGGTTGCCACGGGAAGCGCGAACATTGTAACGCCATTCTCGGTCGACACGCGCAACCCGAGTTCCCGCCGCGCTTTCGCCAACACAGGTTCCTTGAAACCCTCGGCGAGCGCGGCGGCCATCACCTTATTCGCCGGCTGTGGGCCATCCTCCAACGTCTCGGTGAGGAAGCGCGCCGCGTCTTCCCGGTCGCGGTCGCCCGCCGATTGCTTCTTGGCCCCGTCCGATGCGCTCACGAGTTCGTTGGCGGTGATCTTGACCGAGTCATCGGTCCACTCGGCGAACGGCGCCACAAGCCCTTCCTTGACGAACTTGGTAGAGAACCGGAAGCGCAGCCCGTCGATGGGTGGCCCGATGTTGCCCTTCGACCGCACGAAGATCCGCGCTTTGGCTTCCTCGGGGTCTTCGCCGACCATGTAGATGGACCGCGCCAGCGCGCTGATGGCCACGCTATCGAGTAGGCGGGCGTTTGCGGTGCCGCCACGGCCCTTCGATAGATGGGTGTTGCCTATGAGCGCAATCCGATGTTCGGCCGCCCAGCGCACCGCTGGTTCAAGTACGCCGCGCACCTCGGTGTTGCGCCACGTGTCGGTGCTGCCAAAGTACGAGCTGATGGGGTCCAGGATGACCATGCGCACGTCCCCGAGGCGCCGCATAAGCAACCCGAGCCGTTCCAAGTCGTCTTTGAGGTTGAACGTGCGCCGGCCGGTTTCTTCGTCCCGAACGCCGTCCACTATGATCAGCTTGTCCCGCTTGCCACCGGCGGCCATGAACCGAGGCACTAGGACGTGCTCGGGGCTGTCTTCGCCCGACAGGTAGAGGACACTAGCCGGGCCGGCCGTTTTCGCCGTGTCCGGCCAAGGTTGGCCCGCCGTGACGCGTGCCGCGAGGTCTAGGAGCACCGTAGTCTTGCCCACGTCCCCGTGACCGGCGATCAGTGAGCACATGCCAAGGGGTATGCGGTGGTGCCACAGCCATTCGACGGCGAGCGGTTCGATTTCCGACGCTCGCCGGAAGATGATGTCCAGCGGTAGCTTTAGAGCTACGTCCGCGAAAACGGTTTGGCCGGGCTGATGGGCTTTAGCTCCGGGTTCATTCTGTTGATAACGGGCCGCATTTGCGACGATAGTTTGCAATTCGTCTCTTTGCCATGGTGGATCACATTTTTCATTCCACGCTTCCGCCAAAGCCTCAATAGCCGCGTCTGGAGAGAGTCCCGCATCTAACACCTCACACGCTACGTTGTATGTTAAATTTTGGCCGCCTTCGCCAGCCACAGCAATATGACCACGTTTCACGTACATTTGCAAGAGGTGGCGAACGCGTTTGATGTTGATTGGCAAGTCCAGCGCGGCGCCGGCCGAGCGCTTGACGGGCGCGGCATCGGCGAGCTTCTTGGTGATCCATTCGGGGACCGGCACCGGCTCCAATTCATTGGCCAGTGTGTACGTGCCATGTTCCGTCACGCTCGGCGGCAACAATGCATATGAACCCTTGCCGCGCGTGTCGATGTGCTCGCCAACACAGCGCTTGCGCTCGGGCGCCCATTGCGTAGTTGGCAGTTCGCCGATGAAATAAAGGTGCTCGCCGCCACGGGGCGTTGTGACAATCTTGGTGTCGGGCGTGTCGTGGCTCAACCCTAATTTAAACCACTCGTCTTTGCCGGCTTCGCCGTCGAGGTCGATGATGCCCCACCCCATGGAGTGCGGTGTAAATCCGATGTTCGCATCGGGGTTTTCATCCCACCATTCGTCGATTTGTGCTATGTCGGTGGTGGCTTCATGGAAGCCCCGCGTACCGCTTAATGGCACCTTTGTCATTGGTTGACATGGGAAAACCGGGATTCCTTGGCGCGCATAGTTACGCGCTGCCTTGTGAAGCACTGATCTTTGCACCGGGCACTCGATATGCTAAGGATTAGGGGCACAACTATTGGCCAACCGGGACGGAGAGTCAAGCCATGGCAGAAGACCCCGCGACAAACGAAGACATGTACGGCTTCGATCTTTGGCCCGATATCGCGCAGCGGCGCCGGGCTTACATCGTCGACATGGTGTTGGACTCTAACGCATGTGAAAGCCCCGAGCAAGCCTTGACATTGTGCGCGTGTCTTGATACGTGGATTGCCAACGGCTCGCCGAGCGTGCCGCCTATCGAGGCGGATGGCAATGTTTATCCACTGCACAAAAAGTGATCCTCGATTACAACCCACACACCGACAGATATTTTGCGCGAGTGCCGCGAAGTCAAAGCGGACTCGTGCAAAAACTTATGCGCGAGCACGGCTTCGATTTATCGTTGACGGCTTCCACCGCGAGTGATGCCGTGCTGTTCACGAATGAGCCGTGCGCGGCGGTGACATTCTTTGACCAAGGCACCGAGCGTGCCAAGGCGAACCTATCGGCGCTGAATACCGTCATCGAAGCATCGCGAGCGCCGACGAGCACGCGCAAAATTGACGTGCCGGCCGACAAAGAGCTGTGGCCTTTCCAGGTCGCGTCACTCGACTATGCATTGACGCACGCGCCGCACGGCTGCCTTATCGCGGACCAACCCGGCCTTGGCAAGACGCCGCAAGCCATCGCGTTCGCCAATGAGATTCAAGCCCAGCGCGTTCTATGCATTGTCCCGGCGAACGTCCGGCTCCAATGGGCCGAGAAGATTTATGAGTGGTCGACGCTGCCGTGGCCGATCAAGATCCACACCGTGATGAATTCGCGCAATGGCGTCAATCCATATGCCAATTGGATTATCGTTTCGTATGAGCTTGCGGCCAACCCCGCGATTGCCTCGGTGCTGGCCGAGCTGGACTTTGACTTGCTCATTCTGGACGAAGCCCATTACCTGAAAACAATCCACGCGCGCCGCACGCGGGCTGTATTCGGTGGTGGCGAAGATCGCGAGTTCCCGCCGCTGATCCGTAGCTGCGAAGCCACGTTGGCGCTCACCGGCACGCCGTTGCCGAACCGGCCGCGCGAAGCCTACACCTTGGCGCGCGGGCTGTGCCACGATTCCATTGACTGGATGTCCGAAGATTCCTTTTCGGCTCGGTTCAACCCGTCCATGATGATTGACACCGCATCGGGCAAGAAGCGCATCGACGAACGCTCGGGGCGCACGGCCGAGCTACAGAACCGGCTCCGTGGTAATTTCATGACACGCCATATGAAGCGCGAAGTCATGACACAGCTTAAATATCCGATATACGATCTAATCTACATTGACGAGACGGCCGCCATTCGCGCCGCGCTGAAGGCTGAAAAGCTCGCCGACATAGACCCCGAGGAAATGGAAGGCGCCAACATGGCCATTGATGGCCAAGTGTCTATTATCCGGCGGATGATGGGCGAAGCGCTGGCACCGGGCGTGGCCGAGTACGTCAAGATGCTGCTAGAAGGCGGCGAAGAAAAGATAGTCGTGATGGGCTGGCACATATCCGCGCTGTCCATCATCGAAGCCAAGCTAGAGCAATACGGCGTGGTGCGCCTGGACGGACGCGTTGCCGGCGCAACTGCCAAGCGCGAGCGTGTAAATGAGTTCCGGCGCAATCCGGCTAAGCGGGTGTTCCTCGGGAACATGCTCGCGGCTGGCGTGGGCACCGATGGCCTGCAAGACGTGTGCAATCACGTAGTCATTTCCGAGGCATCATGGACGCCCGGCGACAATCAGCAAGCCATCGACCGCCTTGACCGTGGCGGCCAGAAGCACCAAGTGCAGGCGGACATATGCGTGGCGCGGGGTTCATTTGCCGAGCGTATTTGTGCGACCTTCCTACGCAAAGGAAAGGTAATTGACAAGGCGCTAGACGCCGTGCATAACATTGATGATTGGTGAAAGCCGATACTGTCCGGCGGCTAGGTTGGCCGACGCACGGGCCTGCAAAGAACATCCTGGCCGGGGTGAGAGTAGCAGGGAACCCGGAGAAGTGGGGTTATTCTAGACGAACCCTTCCGGGGCACCACCTCGGCGGACAGACTTGACAATCACATCGGCCGGCGCTACGGCTACCACAACTGCAACAGGCACAGGAAAATTCACATGGGTTCGATTACAGGTGGCCGCGTCGTGTTCTCGCGCACGGTCAAAACCGGCGACTTCGAGAATATGAAAGCCGAAGTTGAACTGACATTCACGGCCGGCGACGAAGACAAATACGCCGAGCTTCTTGACTTGGCCAGCCGACAGGCGAAGACCAAGGCGCACGAAATGCTCGGACTGTCCGCCGGCTCCGTGAAGGGGTCCAAGGCCACCGCTGCACCGGAAGCCGAGGAAGCGCCCGCCAAACCTGCCAAGAAGCCCGGCCGCCCGAAGGCTGCCAAGGCCGAGCCCGAGGAAGCGGACGAAGACGGCGTGTTGCCGGAAGACGAAGCCGAGGAAGCGGAAGCCGAACCGTCCGTGAGCGACGAAGTGCTGATTGCCAAGATCAGCGCGCACGCCAAGGCCACCGGCAAGAAGGCCGATATCAAGAAGCTCATTGGCGAGCATTCGAAGACCGGCCAAGCGGCGGGCATCGCCCCGGCGAAGCGCGAAGCATTCCTTGCCGCGCTGAAAAAGATCAAGAAGGGCGACGACGAAGACGGGTATTGATCCCGCGCCTTTCTAGGTGTCCGGTCCCGTGCGGACTTAAGCGCACGGCGGAAGGGTGAGCTACGACGTTGCCCACCGACTACGGCTTTCATTCTAAGTAGGATTTACACGCATGGCCAAGAAAGTAAAGAAGCCGGTGCGCCCCGGTTCGGTGAAGTTCACCGCCGAGAAGCGCACCAAGGCTATTGGACTGATGAAAGCCGGCAATGAGATTCCGGCAATCGCCAAGGTGCTGAAGCTCCACCCACAGACGCTTTACCGGGCGTTCCCCGGCGGCGCTCGGGTTGTGCGCGGTGATGCACCCTACGCGAAGCGCAAGAAGGCCAAGAAGGTTGCGGCGCCCGTCCGCGCGCCCGCCAAGAAGCCCGCCGCCAAGAAGCGCGCAGCGTGGTGACGAGATGACCGAACCGGTGCACAGCAAGCTCGGTGCCAGTGGTGCGTCCCGATGGATGGCGTGCCCCGGTTCGGTCGCTTTGACCGCTGCCTTGGGAAAGGGCGGCGACGACGAGTCCGAATTCGCCGCTGAAGGAACCGCCGCCCATGAAGTTGCCGCTGAATGTCTCCGCACTGTATCGGATGCATGGGAACACGTTGGACGGACCTTCCATAACCATGTCCTCGATTATGACATGGCTGACCACGTGCAAACGTACATCAATGAATGCCGGCGCATATCTGTTGGCGCTGAAACGTGGATTGAACACCGCATCACCTCCAATCTACATGCCGATTTGTTTGGCACGATGGACTTTGCCGCTCTAAGCGAATACAGCCTGAAGCTGCGGGACTTGAAGTTCGGCGCCGGGCTGACGGTCGAAGTGGAAGACAATGCACAGTTGAAGTATTACGCGTTCGGGATGCTACAGACCCCGGACCTATTCGACGGCGTGCGCTATGTCGAGATTGGCATTGTGCAGCCGCGCAAGGATCATCCCAACGGCCCGGTGCGCGTGGTCACCCACACCGCCGAGGAAATCCACGAGTGGGGACACGGCGTTCTCATTCCGATGATGAAACGCACCGAGCGCGACCACACGTTGGACCCCGGCGAACATTGCCGCTTCTGTCCGGCGCGGTTCGTGTGCCCAGCGCTGCAAGGTATATTCCAGTACGCCAGCCAGACGCCGCCAACCTCGGTGCGCGAGCTGTCCGACACCATGCTTGGCCTTGCGTACCGCGCGACGGGGCCGGCCCGGATCTTTATCAACGCTATCGAGACGGAAGCGTTGTCGCGTTTAAATAACGGTAAGAAGGTGCCCGGCCTGAAGCTGGTAGACAAGCGCGCCGACCGGGTTTACCGTGACGGTGCAACCGACGTGCTGGTCAAGGCGTTCGGCAAGAAGGCATATACCGAGCCGGCCTTGCGCACGCCTGCGCAAATGGAAAAGCTCGGGCCGGAAGCCGTGGCACTGGTCAAGAAATGGGCGTACACGCCGAAGACGGGACAGACGGTCGCGAGCGACGAAGACCGCCGCGCCACCGTCACCCGCCAAAGCGGCAAAGAAGTGTGGAAGGGTGTAGTCAATGGTACAGACGACGAGTGGTGATGATGGTTCCGATTGGCCGACACAGGCGCAGGTTCCGAACTTTTACGGCGCAGTTGGGCAAAATCAAGTTCGGTACACGCCGCCCTATGCTTTCTATCTCTACGATTCGCGCCAAGTCATCAAATCCATATCGCTCCACGAACTTGTTGTGGAATCGGCGGACGCTGTATTTAAGGCCGTGCTGGCAGCCTACGGCGAAGCGGAAATCGACCGGCTGCATTTAAATCGTTTCTTCGGAAGCCTGAACGTGCGCGCCATGCGCGGCGGGCGTTCCTACTCAATGCACAGTTGGGGTATCGCGCTGGACTTCGACGCGAACCGGAATCAACTGCGATGGGACCACACACGCGCCGCCTTTGCTCATGCTGATTATGAGAAGTGGTGGCAGTGTTGGGAAGCCGAGGGATGGACTTCCCTCGGTCGTGAACGGGATTACGACTGGATGCATGTTCAGGCGGCGTATCTCGGTTAGAGCAACAGAGTGTAGAGAGATAGAGACATGGCGAACGAGCAAGAGAGATATGCGAGCACAGCGGCATTCCCGCTGATCCGTCACGATCTGTTTAAGGCCAAGGCGTTCAAGCCGAAAGCCGGCGGCAAAGAGGGTGCGCCGAAGTTCCGCGCCACCTTCGTGATGGACCCTGCAAGCGATGACTTCAAGGCCATCGTGCGCACGGCAAAGAAGCTGGCCAAGGAAAAGTTCGGCGAACGGGGCGAAGATGATCCGCCGCTGAAGTGGCCCTGGACCAAAGTTGAGGTTGCCCAGCGCAAAGCCGAGAAGAACAAGCCGGGTTCCGGTGCGTTCCTCGATTGGGCAAAGGGCATGGTGCTAGTCGTCGCGTCAACCGGCGAAGACTACCCGCCCGAGCTTCTTGGCATCGAGAATGGCGATATCGTCACCTATGACGACGACGCCAAGAAGGCCAAGGCCAAGGGCAAATTCTACAACGGCGTTGAATGCTTTTTCCAAGTCAATATCTCGGCGTTCGATGGCGGCAACGAAGGCGTGTGCTGCTATCTCGACAAGGTGTTGACGACAGGCAAGGGCACGAAGCGCGGCGGTGCCGGCGGTGGCGCCTCGGGCAAAGAGGTGTTCAGCAAGTACGTCGGCAAGATCAGCGCCGAAGATCCCACGGACGGGATTGACGAAGACGAAGGTTACTGATAGGGTTGGTTTGTTCGATGCGTTCGGACATTCCTCCCTAGACTGGCGCCCCGCTTAACCCCTTGGGCGGGGCGCCCCCTTTTCCCGAGAGAACACATGCCGCGCGTTGCTATTCTGTTCGTCTCCATGTTCATTTACGCAATCATCTGCCTCATCATCGCGATGTTTGCCCCACACGCCCGAGCCCATAGCTGGTATCCCGTCGAGTGCTGTTTTAGCATGGACTGCGCCCCGGTCGACGTGACGCCCCGGCGCGACGGTGACCGCCTCCATGTCACCACCAAGCACGGCGAAGCCTGGACGGACGCCGAGACGAAAATTCACGAAGTGCCCGCCGCCCACGATGACGGCAAAGTTCATGCGTGCATCATCCAGCGCGACGGCAAGTCGAAAGTGCGCTGTGTATTCTTTCCGGGCGCGATGTGACGCGGCGCTACGTCCTAATCGACTTTGAGACACACAGCCTTGTGGATCTTCCCGAGGCTGGAGCGTGGCGCTACGCCGAAGACTGGTCAACCGTCATTCTGTGCCTCGGGTACGCCCTGCGCGGCGCCAACCGAGCCGAGCTATGGGTGCCGGGCGACGACACATCCGAGTTGATGGCGCTCGCCGAAGACCCCGACGTTATTTTCATCGCCTTTAATGCCGGCTTCGAAAAAGCTATCTGGCGTCATCAAATGGTGCCGCTCGGGTTCCCGGACATCCCGAATAACCGTTGGCACGATATCCAAGCGGTGGCAGCCAAGAAGGGTTTGCCGTTGGACCTGGACACGTGCTTGCGTGTGCTCGGGCTACCGCCAAAGGATGCCGAAGGTTCGAAGCTCATTAAGCAAGTGAGCAATCAACGCGTGCCGCTCACCGCCGAGGTGCGGGAGAGAATTTACACGTACTGCAAGACGGACATTGCGGTGGAGTGGGCGCTACACGAGCGCATCGGTTGGCTCACCAAAGAAGACCGCTTGTCGTGGCTGATCAATCAGGACATGAACGAACGCGGGTTGCGCCTCGACGCCAGCTATATCCGCGCCTGCCAAGTCATCGTCGATGGCGCCACGCCGGACCTACTCGCCCGGTTCCGGGCCATCACCGGGTTGAAGCCGACACAGGCAATCAAGCTCAGAACGTGGTGTCACGAGAACGGCGCCCCGTTGCCGAACCTGTCCGCCGAGACGGTGGAGCCGGCCCTTGCCGATGGCGAGCTACCCGACAACGTGCATGAAGCCCTAGAGCTGCGGTCCCTTGTGGCGTCCGCCAGCGTCAAGAAGCTCGGGCGGATGCTCACGGTCATGCAAGAGGACGAACGGGCGCGTGGGGCCTGTCAGTGGCACGGCACGGTGCCGGGGCGCAGCGCGGGGCGGCTATTCCAGCCGTACAACTTCCCTCGGGGCACCACGAAGGTAGGCGGCGAGCCGCCCAAGCCGTGGGTGACGCGCGCCGCTATCGAGACGGGTGACCACGAGTTGGTGGGGCAACTAATCGGCCCGCCGGTCAAAACTGTCGTCTCGGGCCTGCGCCACTGCATCGTCGCCGAGCGCGGCAAGATCCTCGTGTCCGGGGACTATGCCGGTATCCAAGCGCGGGTGGTGCTCGCGCTCGCCGGCCAGCACGACAAGACCGAGGTGATGGCCGCCGGCCGTGACGTGTACATTGATATGGCCGAGACAATCTACAAGCGGAAGATCGACAAGAAGCGCGACCCCTACGAACGGCAGATAGGAAAGTTCTCGGTGCTCGGTCTTGGCTTCGGCATGGGGCCACCGAAATTTAAACTGAAGTACGCCAAGAAAGATCCGCTCGACTTCTGCCAAACTGTGGTATCGGCTTACCGCAAAGAGTGGGCGCCCAAGGTGCCATTTCTGTGGTATGGGCTGGAGGATGCCGCCGCGCTCGCGGTGCACAATCCGGGCAAGTCCTACGAAGCGCACCACAAAACCCACGGCTTCAATATACACTATCAAATGGAAGACGTGTGGTTGACGTGCCGCTTGCCATCGGGCCGGAAGCTGTACTACTTTGGCGCTACGCCGGAATGGAGTAAAGTGCCTTGGGATGAAACCGAGGTGAAGCGTGCATTTAAATACCGGGCTGTGAAGTACGGCCACGTGCAAACCATCTTCCCGTTCGGCGGCTCACTGTGCGAAAACGTGGTGATGGGAATTGAAGTTGACATTCACCGCAAGGGTATGCACAATCTACACAAGGCGCGGTGGCCGCTTGTGTTGGAGGTCTACGATGAAATCGTGGCCGAGATGCCAGACGGTGACCGCAAGCGCATGGAACACGAGTTCGAAGCGCTGATGTTAGATCAAGATCCGTGGGTGGCGGCAATGCGCATCCCGGTGGCGGTTGAATGTTGGTCCGGTGAGGAATACAGGAAATGAACAACGCATTTTCAATTCGAGATATAGCCGTGGGGGTCGGGGTCACACGGCAAGCGGCATGGAAAGCCGTCAATCGTGGGGACTATGGGCCTTCTGAGATACGCGCGGGCGACCACTACATACCGGCGCGTCAAGTGGTGAAAGTTTTGGGCGGTGAAATCGCGGAACGCATGGCCGTCCAAAAGGTAAACCGAGCGCAGCTTGCACTTCGGGAAGCACAGGCACAACTAAAAAGTGCCAACGCGCTCTACGAAGAAATCGTAACACTGAGTGCAGCGCAGAACACAAAACGGGGTTGGTCGGACAATGAGTGACACCCAAAAACTCGGTAAGCTTGGCGAAGCCTTCGTAATGGCATCGGCCGATTGCGTATCACTAGCGGCGGAACTATACACCGCCACCAAGCGGGAAGACATGGCCCGTAGCGAACGCATCCGCGCGCTGAACGCCTTCAACGAAGCCAGCAAGAAGTTTGACGCGCTTGTCGTCGAAATTCGCAAGGCGGCGCCGCGTGACACGGATTGGAATAGCCCCAAGGGGCACCGGGTGGCAACCGATGAATGACATCCCTTGGCTGCAAAACTGCGTCATGGCATTCGAGCGCGCGTGTCGGGCAGCCGGCGCCCGCCCGGATTTCACCGTGCGGCCGGACGAAGGGCTGCAATTTACATTGATTGACACCTTCAGGCGCGACCACCACTATATCGTGACGTGGGATGAATTGGGGCTGGTCAAGTTGAACGGTTCCGAGTTCGGGGCGCAGATGTGCCACCGGATAATCAGCGGCGCGAAACTGCAAGGCAAGTTTGGCTGATGGTTCACAGTCGTAACAAAGGTAAGCGCGGCGAGCTGGAGCTTGCCGCGTTTCTGCGCGCCCACGGGTTCGAAGCCCGGCGCGGCCAGCAATTCAAGGGCGGGGGTGACAGTCCCGACGTGGTGTGCGATGATCTGCCTATGCACATCGAATGCAAGCGCGTCGAGGCTGGCAACATTTACACGTGGCTTGACCAAGCAACGCGCGATGCGCCCGCCGGCAAAACCCCGGTGGTGATGCACAAGAAGAACGGCCGGCCGTGGGTCGCCGTTCTCACCCTAGAAGACCTGTTAGAGTTGATTGGTGGAGGTTGGTAGCATGTCGAATAAAGCGTCTCCGTTGTCGGAAGCTGAAATCATCGACCGGTTGAAGGTACTCAATGACACCGGAAGCGTGCGCGCGGCGGTAAAGGTGCTCGGCATCACGCGGTCGACCATGGACCACACCTTGACGGTGGCCAAGCGTATGGGGCTCACCGCCCTTTCCAAGCCGACCAATGAGACGGAACGGTGGAAGACCAAGGCGCTCACCGCACAGCGCGAGCTTCAATCTATCGAGCGCGACAATATCACCGCGAGCGAAGTCCGCCGTACCATCTATGGCCTGTCCGATGCAACGCCGGATGCGCCCGAGTGGATTGCCAAGCCGCCGAAGTCTGCCAAGTCGCCGGGCGTGCCCATGGCTATGTGGTCCGACTGGCACTATGGCGAACGTGTATTCAGCGATCAGACCGGCGGCGCCAATGAGTTCGACCGCAAGATTGCCAAGTCTCGTATCTCGCGGCTGGTCGACGCCACGATTGATCTGTGCTTCCATCACATGGTCAACCCGAAATACCCCGGCATCATCGTGTGCCTCGGCGGTGACATGATTTCCGGCGGCATCCACGAAGAACTACGCGAGACGAACGATGGCCCTGTGCAAACCTCTTTGCTTGAAGTCCAAGAACAACTTATCATGGCGCTTACAGCCATGGCCGACAAGTTCGGGCGTGTATTCGTCCCGTGCGTGGTCGGGAACCACGGCCGCACGACACTCAAACCACGCGCCAAAAACAAGGTCTATGAAAGCTATGAGTGGAATCTATACTGCCAACTTGAACGTCACTTTGCCGGAGACAAGCGGATACAGTTCGCTATCCCCGGCGAATCAGACGCACATTTCACTGTCCTTGGCCATAAATTCTGTCTCACCCACGGAGACTCACTTGGCGTTAAGGGCGGTGATGGAATTATTGGAGCGCTTGGGCCAATCGCCCGTGGAGCGATCAAAGTGGGCCGAAGCGCTGCGCACGCCGGGCGAGATTTCGATACACTCATCATGGGTCACTATCACACGTACATTCCAAGGGGCGAAGCCACGAACGTGATTGTCAACGGCGCGCTGAAGGGCTATGATGAATATGCACGGGTGATGCTGCGCGTACCGCCAAGCCGCCCGTCGCAAGCGCTGTGGTTCTGCCATCCCAAGTACGGTATCACCGCGCAGTGGCAAGTCTACCTCGACACGATGGCCGCCAAGGGCGGTGAATGGGTGAGCTGGAGCAAATGACCCTTCTATTGCCCCGGATAGTAGCCGAAGAACTTGGTGTGAGACTCACCGAGTCGCGCCGCTATCCGGGGTTCTACGTGGTCCAGGTTGATTTGCGGCCGGTGAGCCACGGTGGCAAGGTCGACCAATGGGCACGATTTAAACTAGAGGTCGCCAAGAAGGAAGATTGGTAACGTGATTATTCTGCCGAGCCTAAAGACGGTCGTTATTCTCATTCCGCGCACCGGTAGCGGTTCCCTGTATCGAGCCATCAAAGCCACGCACCCGGACGCCATGATGCTGTACCGGCACATGGAGGCGTATGGTTGCCCGCGTCCCTACCTGCGTTGGCAGCGCGTGGGTGTAGTGCGGCACCCGCTCATTCGCATGGTGAGCATGTACGATTACCTCAAAGACTACGGCGCCAGCGAAGCCACCGCGCACTTTGGCGTCGTGCGCGCCGCCGCGCTCCGTGAGAGTGTGAAGGTGCCGTTCAAAGAATGGTTCCTCAATAACAACGTCGTCTTCGGCCACCCGTGGGGCAACCGCGAGCCGGGCGAGTACCACCCAAAGCAAGCGGTGGAATTCGAAGTGCCCGAGAACCGCAAAAGCCAGTATGATTATTTGATCAGCGGCGTGGGCGAGCACGGCCTTGAAATCTACAAGTTCGGCGAGTGGCAAATCCACGCCGATTTGACAAACCGTCTCAGGCTGCCGGCCGACACGTTCGATGGCCAGCGGAAGAACGCCAGCCGCGTGCGAACCGACCACTCGATTGAATCCCTACTCGGCGACCGCGAAATTCATGCCGCCCTGATGAAACATCACAGGTGGGATATGGACTACTTCGCCAAGCCGGACGGCACCACGCTCTAGTTGCGAATGGTTCGCAACTGAATAATGGAGATACCGAATGCGAGATGCGATCAATAAGCGAACCGGCAAGCCTATCCCGGAAGCCATCCTCAAAGCACGGGCGGACCAACAGGCGCAGATTCGCCCGGTGGAAGGACAGCGGGATTTCTATACCGGTGCCGTCCGCTTTGGGGAAGGCGTCCACGGCGCCAAGTACAACCCGCCGGGCGACGTTGGCCCCGAGGCAATGGGTGGCGAAGCGCCGCGCGTCCTGAACCCCAAGGATGCCGCTGCACAGGGCAAGGTCCGTCTCGGGCTGCTACCGGCCGCCGGGATGATCCACGGGGCGCTGGCAGCCACGGACGGGGCGGACAAGTACGGTCCTTACAACTGGCGCACCGGCCCGGCCATCAGCTTCATGACCTACCTCGACGCACTGGAGCGCCATATCATGGCCCTGCGCGACGGCGAGACGTATGACATGAAGTCCGGCGTGCACCACCTCGGGCACGTCATCGCGGGCGCTGCCATCATCCTGGACGCCACCGCGCTCGGCCAGTGTGTGGATGACCGGCCATCAGTCGGGCCGGCCGCTTCGCTGCTGCACATGAATCAGCGTTAGCGCGGGCCTACCGCCGGGCGCGCGTTGCGGTCGGTGCGGTTCGCACGAAGATCATCGCGGATGTCCTTCATAACGTCCGCGATGCTTTCCAGTTTCGTTTCAAGCACTGTCAGACGAATAGACACCGGGGTGAGCGCGCGAACGCGTTCCTCGACTTCACTAAGCCGGGCCGATTGTGCCGACATGTACCAGCCGGCCAAGAAGGTTTGCGCCACGATGGTCATAACGAGCGCCACCGGCACCCGCTTGTCCAACGTCCAATGCGCCATCGGCTGTGAAACTTCGCTCATTCCCCTTTAGTCCTTCAAGCTCGGGGCCTTCTTGCCTGCCAGCAAGCTATCCCGGTGGTTGATGTAACGCACGAGCGCCGCATGGCGTTGCTGGCACGTCCTGTATGCTTTGGCATCCTCACCGAGAACGCGGAACACTTCCCACTGTACGAGCTTCTCGCCTTGGATCTTCGCGAGGTCCGCACAGGTGACCATCGCCCAAGCCGGCGCCTTGCCGACGAGTGGCGGGCCGACAGGCTTACCGGGGTCGCACGCGTTGCCCATTAAGCCAATTGATAGCATCGCGATCAAAGACGGGGGCGTCAGCACCCTTGGCAGCTTTGACCTTAGCGAGTGCAGCGGCGATTTCATCGTCCAGTTCCTTTAGCTTTGCTTGCCGGGCCGCAATATCGCGGTTGGCTTCCTCGGTCGTCACGCGTTCGACTTCGACTTGGCGCTTCCACTCACGTTCCTGTGCGGCTTCCCACTTCGCCCGTTCCTGAAGGACGCCATGCCGGTGAATCTGAAAGCTCAATGCTAGGATCACTACCAGGGCTAAGCCCATACGGGCTAGAGGATTGTTCAGAAGGATAGCCACCACCAGGGCGGCCACCATACCGGCGAGGGCCAGCCAACTGATTATATCGGCCGGGAGGAACCATGAAATCATTGCGCTGCCTCACGAACGCGTCCATTCCGAACGCGGTCCCTATGTAGAGCCACAGTGTCATTGTGGCGATGCTGTACGGGCCTTCCATCGCTTTGATGGTATTGGAGTCCAGATACCAGAATACACGCACGGTCAAGATGACCCAAAAGATCATCGCGATCAGGGCCACTTCCCGTTTAAATGTCTTCCGACTTACCGGGGTGGCCACTCGGGTTCATCCGCCTTGGTTTCCAGCGACTTCTTGGCATATCGTAACTCAGAAGTGCCAGCCCGCGCAATGGCCTGTAGACCCCGGTACGTCTGGTCGATAAGCTGCCGTTTTTCCTCGGGTTTCATGGAAGGATGCTTATATATCATCTGGATAAGCTGCTGTTGCTCACCCATCGCTTTTGCATACCCGTCCATCTTAACGAAGATAGCATCACCACCGATTGACCGTACACGCGATGCCGCGTCTAGGTCGCCTTCCTTGGCTTTGGCCGTCCAGGTGGCCAGAAGCTTCTTGCCGCTGTTGTGCATTTCGTAGAAGTCCTGGATGACCTGCACATTGGCGCCGGGATTGCGGATGACGAACGACTTGACATAGGGGATGTCGGCCAGTGTCGCCGCCGGCTTGTTCTCTTGGTCCGGCAATACGCCCACCTTGCGCAATGCGAAGTCCGCCGTTGCAAGCATGTCCATACCGAGCCGCCCGGTCCAGCCGCGAATGTAGTTTTCAATCATGATCGGCGACGTGACCGACTGTGCCACCGATGATGTGGCCAAGTCGCGGCTATCCGCTGCCTCGGAACGAAGGAACGGTAAATTGCTCATCATCTTGCCGAGCGCCTTGGCAAGCTCAGTCGTGTAAATTGTGTATTGGTATTCCGGCAATTGCTTCGTCAACGGCTCGGGCACGATGTTCGTACCGGAGAACGTCGACTTATTCCGCACTTGGTCAATCACCGGCACCGCCGCCGTTGGGTAGAAGTCGCCAACCACCGAGTTGCGCACCGACGCCAAGAAACCTTTGAAGGGTTCCGGGTTCTCTGCCTTGAACGCTTCCAACAGGCGTTCCGGTCCCGAGCCCATGACGACGCCGAGGCCAAAAGGTTTCGGGATGCGGAATAGTACGCCGTTGTTCTGATGCAGTTGCCCGTCAATCAGCATGAACTGATCCTTATCCGAGCCGTCGCCCTGTGGTTCGCGCGTGGCCGGTTCCCACTTGTCGGTGGGCAAGATCCAAAACAAATCCTTTTCGTGCTGCGGTAGGGCGTTGTACCGACTGTCGGCTTGGTTGGATGCCCACAGCATGACGGACGGCAACGTGACAAGCGACATGGCCGTCACCGCGAATTCCACCGGGTTTTCTTTCATCAACCGCGCCATGACCGCCGCGTCCTGAACCCGCGAGTTCAGAAAGGCCGTTATCATGTTGAATGACCGCATCTTCGAACCAATGCGCGCCGTGTCGATTGCCGTCTCACGCGCCACCCAAGCCGCGTCAAGCGCATCACGTTTAAATTTATTCCCTTTAAGGAACACCTCGGTGTAATCCGCATCTATGATCATGGACGGATTCATTTCCTTCCACGCCTTCATTGCCTCGGTGGGCGTGGTTACGTCGCGCATCCGTAGGTACTGTTGGAACACCTCGGGGATGTCGTTGCCCTTGGGAAGCCCGGCGCGGACCAACACATCGTCGGCTAGGCCCTTCTGGTATTCGATCTGTGCCGGCGTCAAGGCCGGGCCGTCCGGGGCGTTGCGCAGCGCCGGAAGCCCTTTGGCATCGCGCGGCACGTCGGCGCCGTACCCGAGTTCTTTCATGCGCCGCATGTACGCGCCGAGCTTGTTTGCCTCCATGACGATTTCCGTGGTCACCGCCAAGGGGTGGATCACGTACTTGCTCACGGCGTGAAACGGCGTCCCGAGTAGCTTGCCGCCCTTCATTAGAATGTGCATGTTCGGGTCGGCCACGATGTTCTGCGCGCGGGTCATCAACCCGGTTTGGCCGGTGAGTTCTTCTAGCGACTCCTGAAGGTAACGTCGGTTCATCGCCTGGACGGTGGAGTGCCCGCCGCCGGCTTTAATCCAGTCGTCGAAATCCTTGGACTTCCCGAGCTTGCCGAGAATGCCATGGTACAACCCGCGCGCCGTGTCGGCCGGCGTGAGCTGGCCCACGCCTTTGTACGTCATGATGGCCGGGAAGATATCGCGGATGGTGTGCATTCCCCAAAAGACCGGGTTTTGCAGCGCGCCCTTGCGAAGCGCGTCGGCGAAGAAACCGAGGAACCGCGTGACGCCGTTGACGCCTTCCGCGTCCAGCCCCTTGAACGCCCGCGCGATGTCTTCCGGCACCGTGTGCAACTTCGGTATGCCGTTTTCAAACACGCGGATTTCATTCGGCGCCTCGGGCTTCGTCACCCAATGGTCAAGTATCTCGGTGACGAATTCCTTCGTGCGGTCGGCGCCGGCACGCGGGGCGCTGCCAACGTAATCGCTCGGCGGCAAGTGTTCATCAATGAACGTGGTGAGGTGTTGCCTGTCCTTCACGATCTGCGCTTCACGCGGCCCCGTGATCTTGCCGCCAAGCAAATCCAGTGCACGCCCCGGAACGCGCTTCAACTCGCCCGTCGAGATGCCGGCACCATTGAGCGCCGACACGAGCTTGCGCGCCGTTTCGTTCTTCTCTGCCTGCGCGATGATGTACGCGGTATTGCGGATGGTGGTTTCCAGCGGGTCGATGACCATCCGGCCGGACCCTTCGATTTTCCAAAATGCGGTCTTCGGTTCAAGGCCGGAATTAGAAATCATGAAGCCGCTATCGGTCGGGTCCATGACGCGGTGGAACGGCATGTAATACTTATTGGCGCGCATCATCGCCTCGTAGCCTTTGCGCGACAGCAAGCCGGCATCGCGAGCGTAGGCGGCGACACGGTTATTGTAGTCCACCAATTCTTTGAGTACCGGCCCGAATTCCTTTTCGTGCTTCGCGACAATCTCCGTAGCGTCCGCGACCTTGTAGCCCTTGAACGGTTCCTTCCCGCGCAAGTCGAGTTCGCGAGCGCGCACATAGGTGGCGAAGACGCGGAACCGGCGCAGCTTGTCCGGGTCGGTGACAGTCGGGGCAACCTTCGTGTAAATGTCCTTCAGGCTCGAACCGGTATCCTCCAGTGTGTGGAAGTTGAAGGTGCTACGGTTCATGAAGTGGTTGGCCTTGGCCGCCCACCCGGCGAACAACCGAGCGATGCGGTACGGGTCATCGGCCGTCGCCAACCCGGCGTCCTTAAACGCCTTGTCGATTGGCCACAGGCGGTCAACCCGTTCCTCGTACCAAGTCGCCTTGGATGCCGCTACAACGTCCGGCTCACCGATCGAGATATGCTTCTCACCGCGCTGCCACGCTTCCTCGGGCTTGGGTGCCGGGCCGGGCAACGCCCTTCGACCGTCATCCGCCGCCCCACCGGAGCCCGCTGGCGGCTCGGGCGGCTCTTTGCCTCCACCTCCACCGGCCGGGCCGTCATCGCCCGCCCTAGCCGGCGGCTTGCCCGTTACGGCCGGGGGTGGGTTGCCGCCGCCCGGTGCCGCTTCGTCGGCTAAGCGTTGCTCACGCAACCGGTTGGCCAGCCCTGCGCCCGCTGCCGAGTAGTCATCGGCCACGTAGGGGTTGGTTCTGATTTCAGTCTGCGCGAGCTTCAACAGGCGTTCGCCAATGCCTTGACGCTGCATTTCGGGAACGACAACGATGTGCTCCAGCTTGCCGGTGTCGTCCGCGTTTTTCACCCGAGCAACCTTGAACCATTGACCGGCCGCGTCTTCCCACGCCTTCACCTTCCACGGCTGCGACGGATCATCCGCCGGGCGCGGCCCGCGCACATCATCGCCCTTCACCCACACCGCAAGTTCGGATTCAAATTCTTTGGTGACCGTGGCTTTGATGCCGCCTTTCAATTCCCATTCGGCGACGGGCTTGCTAAATGCGTCGATGCCAAGAGCCGGATCTTTTTCGATGCCGGCGATGCCGCTTCGACCGGGGAACCCGACATGCTTCTGAATATACGCTTCGCCAAGTTCGATGTTCGGCTTGATAGGTATATTCGGCGGCGCGGTGGGCAACACCGGCTTGTCCGGGGTCGCACCCGTGTAAACGTCCGGCACGTCATCGCCCGCCGATAGCATCGACTGGCGAATAGTCGGATCACGGTTGGCGTCGTCAATCACCTCGGCCGGGTGCCGGCCTTGTTCGTCGTAGAGCTGGCGGGTCTTCGTCGGCGCCTTCTCCACAATCGCTTGGCCATCCCCGAGCACCACGCCGGTTTGCTGGAAATCGGTTGGCTTGGCGAAGCCCGGCGCCACCGGCTGATCGCCGCCGGAAGTCCACCCGCCACCACGGCCGGCGCGATAGAGCGCGGTCGCACCCGAGCCACCGAATAGGCCAGCGCCCGCAATTTCAATCATGCCGGTGATGTCATTGACGGCCGACTTCTTGGTGCCCGAGCCGAAGTCGCCCACGGTCGCGTCCAGGAAGGCGCCGACAGTCAAGCCCGTGAGATGCACGCCGACGCGCACCGAGCGCAACAGGGCGTCCACCGCCGTAGCCGTGGGGCGCATCGTCACCTCATTGAAGGTGCGCAACGGTGACGGCATGTGCGAATTTTCAGGGTCAACGAATATGCCCTTACTGCGAAGCCACGTGTCGACCTCACCGCCAACGTCGATGCCGACCGGATCTTTCACCGTGTCGCCCCACGCATCCGACGCGGTGGACTTCACCTTGTCGAGAATAGCGCCGAAGGTCGAACCGGCTTCCGCGCGCTTGGCATACGCCTTCGACACGATAGCATCGTCCGCCGCTTCGAATTCGGGCGTGTAGCCGGCGGGCATAACCTGCGCGCCCTTCGGCACAGCCGGTTCCGGGCCGAAGTCCGGCGTATAATCCGGCGGCATAACTACGGGATCTGCCATGGGTTAGCGTCCTGTTGGTACGGGGTTCGGCGGGGCAACGGTCGTGCCGGGTACACGTACCCATCGCATGGATTGCGTGGCGGGGTCAAACTGCTGATAGTTCCAATAGCCGCTACGGTCTTTGCGCGCGTTCGGAATCGGCGGCGGGTCCAGCTTGTCGGGCGTTGCCGCCGGCTTGCTCAGTGCCTTGGTGCGCGCGGTCAACTGCTGTTCAAGCGTCTGTGTGTACTGGCTCAGTGACGCCGGGCTGCCGAGGAAGTCCGGTTTCGCCGGGTTCACAAGGTCCAGTGGATTCTTGCCTTCCTTCTTGTACTGTTTAAATTTAGCCATGGCGTCATTGTAAAAGAAGTACGCGCGCTGTTCATCCTCGGGCGTGCTCACGCCAAAGCTGTTCGGCTTCGAAATGGACTTCTTGTAGGTGCGCAGGAATTCGTTAAACCGCGCTTGGGTGCCGTCGCCGTCCGGGTCATTTACACGGTCTTTGAGGAACTTCCAATCTTCCTTGCTGATTTCCTCACGGACGAACGCTTCATCCAACGGGCGCGTGTCGCTAATGCGCGTGGGGTCGCCTTCGTCCGCAATGATGCGTTCCATAAGCTTGGCCGTGTTTGCACGCGACACCACCGCCGCCGTGGCCGGCTTCATTTCGCGCATAAGCACGCGGCCAAGCATCCGCTTTGAATCGGGCGTCAACGTCTGGTCGTCGCGGATGCCCTTCAGCGTCACGCTCGGGTCGCCGGACAGGATTTTCAATTCCATGTCCATCTGCACTTCGTCGGACGCCTTCTTGGCGGCGCGGTCCTGCTGATGCTGCGCCCACTGGATGTCTTGGCGCCGCTCGCGAATGACAGACTTCGCTTCCTTCTCAAACTTCGTGATGTCATCGCCACTGACATACCGGGAATACTTCGGGTCGCGGGCCATCCGCAAGCCGGCTTCCGGGTTCAATTCGATGGCCGCGTTGACCGCCGTTTGAACGATCTTCTCTAGGCCGCCTTGGGCTGCTGTAAATCGTGCCTTCTGCGCCTCGACGCCACGAAGGTTCGGGCTAGAGTCGGTGAGGCTTTCGACCTGCGCGCGGAACGACTCCATAACCGTATCGAGCGAGCTTGGATCTTGCTTGACGGTCGACGAAAACGCATTGAGCGATTCGACAAGGTTCGTTTTCAGCGCGATGCCCGCGAGCGTGGACATGTCGGCCGTGGTCTTCGTGAACATGTGTTCACGCAAGGATTGCCCGCGCGCCTGGATGAAATTCCGGCCGCGCTCCGTGAGGAAGCCGCCGGTTAGCTTTTCAAGCGCCGGTTCCATAACTTCGGACGTGAAGCGCTGCGCAACGCCGGAATCGTTCGGGTCCGCCTTCTGCGCCGTGTCATCCCATGCCTTGGATAGATCGCGCTGGACTTCGGCATACGCCTTGCCGCCGGAACTGATTTCCTTGGCCGACACAATGTCATCCATGACACTGCCGACCATACGGATGGCACTGCTATATTCTTGCCCGAGCTGGCGCGTGGACGAAGCGGCGCGGTCATAGAAGCCACCAACCGTGCGCGCCTGTTGGGCGAGCGCATCGGTGGCCCGTTCGTTCGGCTGTAGCCCCATACGCTCGGGGCTATAGATGGCGATATTCGGCATGTTACTTCATTGCCCCGATTGCGGCCGGTAGCAGTGCGCCACCGCCTTTGATGATACCGGCAATCAACCCGCCCTTGGCCGCTGCATCCGCCGCCTTGGCCGCGTACAGGGCCGCATCGCGCTGCGCCGCGTAGCTTTCGCCCTGGACTTGGTAGCCTTCCTCGTTAATTTTGCCTTGGTACTTCAGCACCGCCATTTCCATGGCGCCGTTCTCTTGGCTCATGCGCATAAGGTCGCCGGCCGAACCGGACTCGCCGAACCCGCCCGCTGCCACGTCGGCTTCCGTCTGGCCAAAGGACATGAACTGTTTGCGCTGGAGTTGGTACGCCTGGATTTCCGTCGATGCCTTGACGTAATCGACATTGCGGAAAGCGAATTCGCTCGCGCGGCCGTATGCCTTTGCCTGGAGCCGAAGACCCTTGGCGTTCATGCCGGCGGCTTTGGCGTTGAATAGCGATTCAACGGCCCCGGCGGCCATCTGTGCAGCTTGTCCGATCATCGGCGTCTAATCCTGCGTTCGAAGGTACTGGCCCACGGCCATCAACGTGAGTGGGTAGGGCCGGCTGATCTGCCAGCACACCATGCTATCATAACTAAACGTGTCGTCCAAGGTGTCGCGGTGGATGCCGCTAAAGAAGTCCAGCACGCCTAGAGGCCGTTCGCCCTTCGTCACGAAGTTAGCCGGGCGCAGGTTGTCGAAATCTGTCCCGATTGACAGGCCCTTGGTGTACTCCACGAGCATGGCCACGCCGTGCGCGCGGCGCACCTTGCCGAGCGCGAACAAGCCGGCGCGGGTGCCCGTGTCTTGCTGCGACATGGGGCGCAAGCGCTGGCCTTGGGTCAAGAAGTTGAACCCGATAACCACCTCGGGGTCTTCTATCTCGGGGTCCGGTGGGTCCAGGAAGGCTGCCGTGAACTTGCCGCCGCCTGTGCCGCCCGAGACGCCGTTGCCGTAGGGCACGGTGACAGCGCCGTCCACCACCGTGTGGTCGCCGCAGTCCAGCCCGCCCGCGTACACGGTGACGACTTCGCCTTCCAAGTGGTCGAAGCCGTAGAAGATCGCCGACGATACGCCCAACTCGCGCGAAGACGGATTGGCTGCATAGTCCAGCAACCACGGCAACGTGCGGTCGTGCGGTATCAACTGTTCCACGGCGTACAAGTCATCGGCGCCGGCCGATATCAACGTCAATGCCTCGGTGTCCGATGCCGACAATGAACCCACAGCCATATCCGAGACGCGGCGCCCGGTGCCGTGTAAATGTCGATGCCAACCCATGACCTCGGGTTCACGCGCGACGGACAGCACGTTGCGCTTATAGGTGCAGCCGGCAATGGAACCGTCCGTGCGGCGAACCCAAATCAACGGCGTGGGTTCGGCCATGTAGACAATCTGTTCAACGCCAATCTTGGTGATGTCGCGCGCACGCTCGGATATGTTCGTGGTACTGAATACACTAGCGTTCACGTCGGCGAAGATTTCCCGCACCGAACCTTTGGAAAGATGCGTGAACACAACCGTGTGCTCGGTGCGCGCGGGTGGAATGTTCGCACAGGCCGCACGAGTACCCGGCGTGGCTTTGATGTTGGCCGGCGCAATGGCGCCAGCGGAGCCGGGCGCAATCAACCACTCGGCGGTCTTCGTGCCGCAAATGATGCCGCGCACGTCCGGTTCCATCCAATAGATGTCATTGACCTCGGTAGAATTGAGGACATACGAAATACCATTGGACGGGGCAACCGTACCGTCTTCCTCGGTGGGTGCAAAGTCGAAAATCTTATTCGACCGGCTGGCATCGAACCGGTTTTTGACGGCGCCCGCGAGCCACAATCGCCCTTCGTGGTACGTGCCACAGCGCGGCCAAGACGTGGAATCAGCGTACACGCCAAGGCGCCACTCGCGAATTGGGTCATTGTTCAGCAGCGGCTTGCCGATGATTTCCACATCAAAGCCGGCGCCGGCACCCGACGTGGCCGAGAACAAGCGCATTTCCGCAATGTACAGCTTGGTGGTAAAGAAAATGAAGGCGCTAGGGCTAGAGCGCACATCATTGACTTTGTACTGCACTTCCGCTTCAACCCATATGTGGTCGAACGCGGTTGTTTGGTCCGTTGACGTGATGCTGATTGGCGACGTGGGGAAGCCGAACGTGATTTCCTTGTCGGTGAGAAGCTGTGCGGCGAGATTGCCCGAGGCCCACGAGCGTGTAAATTCAACAGTGCCGAGCACCGTGCCATCCGAAGATGACGACGGCGCAGTGCCGACCTTGCCGCGCAGGTTCAAGCGCAGATTGCACGTGAACGGGTCAACGCTATTGCGTTCCCTATAGCCGCCATTCGCAAGCGTGAAAATGAACCCGTCATCAGACGGCGGGTACAGCGTCACCTGTTTGATAGTCTGCGGTGAGGCACCTGTGTAGTTGCGGCCGATGAATCGCTGCAAGTACGCCGAGGTGGAGAACCGCGTCATAAAGGGGAACGTGAGCGAAGCGCCCGCCGAATCTGCCTTGGGCTGTGACAGGTTGCCATCAAAGGCCGCTGCCAAGCCGCCGTCTTCGGTGTAGTTGCCGATATCGGTGGCGCCCACAATGTCATTCGGAATGAGCGAGCCGAGGCCGGTGATGCGGCCCCACGTCCAGCGGTGGGCACCGTCGACCGACAGAATCCAATTCTTGATATCGGCGCCCGGTTCGTCGCCCGTGGTCGCCTGAAGCGCAGCCCAATAGGTGCCCGCGAATTTCACGCGCGCTTTGGCGGCATACGCCGTGGCCACATCCCAATCCGCCGGCTCGGAATGCAGGCGAATAGAACGGCCAACGTCGGTGTCCTGTAGCCCGCTCGGGCCGAACAATTCCGACGCGTCCGCCACCACCCAATCCGCGGGGTTGGTATTGGGCTGATTGTTGACGTTTAAATCTACAAGACTGCGATAGCTCACGCTTGTGTATGTCGCATAGTCGCCGATGCTGTACGACTTGGCGGCATCCCATTCCGCGAAGTCGATGATGACCGAAACGATGCCCTGAAGGCCGGCGGTGTTGAGCTGCGAATTCTTTTCGACAAGATCAAGGTACGGGCCGTCTTTGAGGATGATTGGATTGAACGTGAACAACGGCAAGCCGTCCGGGTCGGTCGGGTCATCAGCGGCGGTCACCACGTTGGGCCGCTGGCCGTTCAACAGGACCGATTCCTTTTCAGCCTGGACAGACTGCAAGGTGGACCATGCGCCAGCCGCGTAGGGCGTGGTGGTGCGTTGGACGCGGCGCACGGCTATGAGCGCCGGCACACCGACGCCGCTTAGAGATACCCCGGTGATAGAATCCACCGCCGTGAACGTGGCCGCCCCGGTCACGATGATGCGGAACACGCGGCGCTGAAGGGCCGGCGTGAGACTATCGAATTGCACTTCGTCATTGGTGGCCCAATTGTGGGCTACGTCGGTGGTGAATACGCCGGGATCGGCCGCTGAAATCAACAGGACGGTGCGCGCGTCTTTGGTGGGCATCAGCCCCGAGCCATCCCAATACCGCATATTGGAATCGGTGAATTCCAATAGCAGCGGCGCGCGGCCGGACAAACCGAAACGCTGCATCTTGGCCGGCAGACCTTGGTACGTGTAGCCACGGAACGCCGTACCGAACCGGCGCAGCCACGCGCCTTCATCGGTCGGGATGCCGTTTAAACTCACGTTCATTGCTGTGGCATACGCCGGCATGTCGAAACGGCCTTGACTGGCCTTCGACCACTCGCCGCCAGCAAATGACCATTGCGCGTTGGATGCCAATGCCATGTCAGACCCTTATGGAAATGAAGTCATCTTCCGGCGCTTCGACCGGACCTTTTTCGATGCCGTTGACGGTACGCGCATCCGATATGAATTGCGAATACTGCGCGGCGATACTCTGCACATCGGCGTTGGACTGCGACAGGCGCCCGGTGACTGCCAAGGCCAAACGTGCGGCCAAGCCTTCACAGAATAGATCATCGAACATCGTGACATTCTGGATGTCGGCCGCGAACCGGAACACGATGGCTTGCGGGCTGTACGATGTCAGATAGTCGCCTTCTAGGTTCCAATCGCGCGACTGGTAGTTGCTCGGGGCGCCAAGGGGCGAGCGCACGCCGGCCTTCGGCTCTTGGTCCGCAACGCGCACGTAGTTGGCCGGAAGCCGGAAGACGTGCCGGTTGTCGTGCGTGCTCGGGTACACAAGCCGCTTGTCGATAAGATCCGCGACAAGCTCCACCCACTTTTCCGAACCCGTGCCGCGCAGCGACGTGGTGCGCCATTCGCCCGGCGAGCCGGCCGGCGCGTTGTTCAGGTTGAAATCAACAATCGACTGGTAGACCACCGCCGCGACCACCACAAGGTCTTCTTTGCGGTACTCCACCGTGGCGTCGTAGGCGTTCGGCGTGGCCGGGTTGTCTTCGTTGCCACCAATCAATGACTGGTAGACCTTGAAGGTTCCGTCGCCGGGTGTCGTGTAAATCACATCACCGGCATAGTACGCCTCACCGTCCACCCACTTGGGAATTGCCAAGGGGCCGGTGTACAATTCCCAATAGTAGACGGTGCCGGGATTGTTGTTCAAGTTCTGTGCGCGAACCGAAATCCACATGATGCCTTGTTCGTCGCTCACGATGGCCCCTTGCGGGTAGATCGTAGAGCTTGACCACATGGCCGGCGCAATCTCGCGCGTCGTCTCGGTGATGGCACGGAGCACCGCCCACTTGATCGCGAAGCGCCAGACGTTGCGGCGCAGCTCGGCGCGGCGCACCTTGCCATACGCAAAGCCGCACTCGGTGGCTTGAACGCTATCTTCCTCGAAGCCAATGGTGGGATCTATGCGGCGCTCGCCACAGTGCTGAAGCGCGCGGTTCGCAATGTCGACGGGGTTACTATACTCGGCCATGGGTCACCTCTTACTTGTAAATTCCAACATTGTCGATGTGCCCATTTGTGGTAGACGCCGTGCCGTTGTTGCTTGCACCGATAAGCAATGGGTCCACGTTGTTCGTGAAAAACGCGCCGGCATACGGAGCTGATGCCACGGCCACGCCGTTGAGATAGATGGTGATGACACCGGCCCGGCGCTCCACCCAAATATCGTAGAAAGCGCCGAGCACTACAACTAGCCCGTTCGCGCTCGAAAAATCAACCGTATTCGCGATGCCGTCGACGGACGCAATAAACCGTATCGCCCCGAGCGTCGATAGAGACACCATCCAGGATTTGCGGTTTGACGCGGCTTCCCACAGCGATAGCAATGCGGTGAACGTCGCCAGCGAAGCCGGGCGCGTCCGAACAATGAAGGTGAAATCTTCGTCCGCCGCAATGTTGAACTCGGGCGCGTTGGGCGCGCTCACAAAGTCGCCCGTGCCGTCCAGCAACAGGCTGGCCGTGCCCCGGTACTTGAAGGCGGTATCGAGCTGTGCGTTGGCCGCGAACGTGAGGACGCGCGCATAAGGGCTAGTGTCCACGGCCGCCGTGGCACCGTCTACGCCGTCGAACGGCACGCGCAACAGGTAGCGATCAGCATAAGCCGACCGCACGCCCCGAGCACCGCGCAGGTTCAATAGCTGCTGATTGTGCTTAAGCCGGTTTCTCATAGGGTATCTCCGAATAGACGACACGCGCCGGGCGGCCATTGGCCGGACCGAGCGCCCGCGCGTACACGGTCGACCCCGTAGGGATGTAGACGGGATGCATCAATTCATGGGACAGGAAGTGCCCGATGTCCGCCGCGTCTTCGGTGCCCGTGGCAATCACCACGTACTCGACAGGCCAAGGGCTCACGCACTGAAGCCCGATGCCGATAGGCCCGGCAACCACGGCCGTGTATGCGGCGGTAACGTCAACGGCTGTGGTGGGCATGGGGCGCTATCCTTAGAGAATGGGCGGCTGCACTGCGATCACGTCGCGCTGCTGAAGCTGGCGAATGACCGCTTCAAGCGCGAGCATGACGCCGAGGCGCGTGGCGGCCGAGTCATCGGCAATCCGCACTTCGACCATGCCGGCGCCGGGCGCCGACGTGCCCACCACGAAATCGTCCTTCTTGAAGCCGGACAGGCCCCGAGCGATGGAAATGGAAAGGGCTGCCATAGGGGCGCCTCCAGCTTAGAGGAACGGGGTAGGGCGGCCCGAGAGCCGCCCCGCCGGGTTAGATGACGAACTGGCCGGCGAGCCGGATGCGGCCCGTGCCAGTGCCCACAGCCGTCGAAGGCATCATGGACACGTCAAAGAAGCCGCCCGGATCTTCGGTGAGGCCGGCGGCCTGCCAAAGCGGCAAGTCGTGCTCGGCGACCGTGTAGCCCGGCGACGTGGTGGCGATAAGCTCGACGCCCTGGATGGCAGCGGTATTGGCCAGCGCAGCCGTAAAGAAGTCGGCGTCGATGACCAGCCCGAGCTTGTCCAGCGGAGTGCCGTCGCCCTGATTGTCGCTGTAGTGCAGGCCGACGTTCCACGCGGTGGACGCGCCGTTCGCCTCGGCCCAGATTTTCAGGCTCTTGACCTTGGCGTTCGACTTGACGCGAAGCACGCGATAGATGCTCGCGGTATCGCTCGCGGCGATGACAGTGACCACGCCATCGGCGTGACGAAGAACGCCACCCGCGCCGTCGCCCGAGTAGACCTGTCGATACGGCCGGGCATTCAACCCGGTAAGACCAGCGGACTTTACTAGATCAGTTGCCATGGGGCTGTACCTCGGTGTGGATTTAAATTACCCGAGGCCGGTTAAAGCCTCGGGCGGGTTTCAGTGGGGCGCCCTTACGGCGTGATTGCAACGCCCGTGGTGTCGGCGCACAGGATCTGAATCAGCTTGCCCGGCTCCATGCGGCACGCGCCGACGCTCGCCTGCGTGTAGATCTGCCACGGTTCGCCGGACAGGTCGTTGCGCTGCGATACGCGGTGCATCATGTCCTTCCACGTGCCGAGGTACATGCCCGAGCGAACCCAAGCGAGAACGCCGCGCACGTTGGCCGACACGATAGGAAGCCGCTCGATATACTGGATATCGAAGCCGAGGAACCGCGTGACCTTGCCGTCGACGAGGACGGGGCGGTCATTGAATTCACGGCTGACAACCTGCACCTGATTGAGAAGGTCCGACTCCTGCTGACTGCCGCACACGAGCACAGGCGGGTCCGCTTCAAGGTCGTTCTCGTAGTGGCGCAGGATGCGCTTCGTCTCGATAACCTTGGCGACGGTGAGGCCGGACGCCGAGGTGGAACCGAACGTGGACGCAACCTGGAACTTGGACGTGTCGAACGTCTCGGGCGTGAGCGCCGCGTTGTCCTGTCCAAGCTGATTGATCGCCGTCGCCTGATAGATGATTTCATCATCATAGTAGCGGCCGGTGGCGTAGGCGGCGTTGGTGATCATTTCCGACTGCGGATTGCCAACCTCGGTCTTGAGAAGATCGAAGGTGTCAATCAACTGGTTGATGTCGCCATCGCGCGGGAACACCCACCGACGTGAGAAGTCCGTGTCGGTACGGTTCTTCGGGGCGAAGCGGCCAGCGGGCGCGGCCATCTTGATCGGCCCCATGTAATTCACGGGGCTGGCCATCTTGCCGGTGTGCGTGCCGGAACGCACATACGGACGCAACTTGCTGCCCTTCTGCTGAAGGATGAGCTGCAAGTTCGTCGAGAACTGAAGGGTTTCGAGCTGATAAAGGCCCTGGCCGTCTGTAGCTGCCATGGGGTGACTCCTTGTGGGGGTTCATCCTACGGCGTAATCCAGACTTACAACCACGCATACGCGGGCCAGTCACCGGGCACCATTTCCATAAGGATAGGGTGCCCGTGCAACCGTGTCAACCCCCCGTTTAAAACTCGTCTTTGGCTGCCTCGGCGGCGGCCAAATCAGCGGCCACAAGCTCGCGGCGGCGCTCGGCAATCTTGGGGTTCGCAAGATCCGAAGGCTGCACCGCGCCCGCAATGGGGAGTAGGCAGCAACCGGAACCCTCGCGCGTGTAAATGCAGCCCGTGCCGGCTTTGAGTTTGACGATGCCCGTACCCGGCGCCGGTTGTCCGGTGCGTGGGTGCTTCTGCATTTCCGTCTCGGTCCATTCCGGCGGCTTACAATCTTTGTGACAGGCCATGCGTGTTTCCTCGAATGAGTGATGGTGGATGCGGGGCGGCGACTTAGCGGCGCGCAATGATGGTATTGAGCGAATCCATTTCCTTGCGCTTGTCAGCATCGCCGCTAGTGTACGCTTTGACCCACGAAGCATCGGCCATCAACTCCGACTTGCGCGCCTGTGCCGCTTCGAATGTCATCGGGCCGGAACCGCCGCCGCCGTTCGGCACCGACAGGTACGGAGCTTCACCGATCTTCGCGCCGACCGTGCGAAACATCTCCATGACGCGAGCGTAGCCGATGACGCTTTCCAGCGCGGTGACTTCCGCGTCCGACACGCCGAGCCGGCGGGCGGCACCCTGCGCCTGAAGCATAAACACCTCGGGCGCTTCCGCCCAATTGGCCTTCAGCGCTTCCTTTTCCGCCGTGAGCTTGGCGGTCTTGTCGGCGCGCTCGGCTTCGTCGCGACCGTCAAGGAAGTTGACCATCGCACGCCCGACGCCCACCGCTGCATCCTTGGTGAGCTTCAGTTGCGACGCCGTGGTGCGCAGAAGGCCGGCGAGCCCGTCCGCGATGGCCGCGTCATTCTTGTGCTTCACGGCGCTGAAGTCGTAGTCTTTGGCTTCCTTGGGAACGCCGAGCTTATCCCACACCGCCGACCAGCCGGCCGCGTCGTTCGCGTCCTTCGGCATCCGTAGCAATTGCTCGGGCGGAAGGCCGATCAGCTTCTTGGCGTGGTGGTGCGCCTTGATTACTTCGGCGGCGGCTTTAGCCGGGTCCAGATCCGCCCACCCATGCGTCTGAGCATGTCCAACAAGCTCCGGGTCAAGTCCGGTATGCCAAGGGGCATTTTGCCCGCCGCCACCACCAGCACCAGAATCACTACCACCGCCGCCAGCACCATCGTTCGGACCTTCCCTGTAAATCATCGGCAACACTTTGAACATTTAACGCGACTCCCTGTCGTCCGCCGGCATCGCCGGATTGCCGCCCACTAGAGCATATAGTTCTTCGGTCGTCAAATTGAGGTGGTTGGTGATGCGCAAGAGAACTTCGCGCCGGCCTTCCAACACCGCGTGCTTGCGTGGGTCATCGTGATAGCACGACTCTTTGCCACGGCAGAATATGATAAGGTCGCGCATGACCTCTTGGCCGGCGGGCGTGCGGAAGCACAGGCCATAATACCGGCGGCGATACCCGAGGAAGCCAAGGGTGCGGCGAACGATGTCATTCATGAACGTACCAATCCGACGCGAGCACGTCCGCGTTGCTGATGTGCCATTCGCGGTATTCGCTGAACGGGTTGTCCGGCGGGCCGCTGGCCACAATGAGTGCACCGACTTCGGGCCGGTTCGGAAGACCGTGCGGAAGGATTGCCACCCTTTCCGACTTATCCCAAGCGCGGCGGCCAACGTGCTTTGACTGCCACATGGCGAGAAGGGCGCCACCGAACCCGAAGTCCTTGCTGTACATTTAAACGCTACCTTGGTTTTGCGAAGTTCCACAGGTGCAGCCGTTGCCGCTCCAGCACTTCGGATGCCGTCAAGTTCTCGGGCGCGGCGACCTTTTCCACGCCCATGCCGTACACCAACGCATCACGTGCAAGATCGGTCCCGACGAAGACCGGCGGATGGACCTTCCGGTTCATCATGTCGGCCATGGCCTTGAGCAATTCCGCGCGCCCGGTTGGCGGTTCGCGGGACGGTATCGGCGGCGACTCCCACGACTTGCGCGCGTCTTGGGCAAGCAAGATATCCTCGACTTCCTTTTGCAAGATCGTGCGAATCAGTCCTTTGTTTTCCTCGGCGTGGTTGAATACCGCGTCAAGGATGCGTGCAGCGCGATGGTGGACGTTCATGTTGATTCCCCTTGGTCAGAAAATACCTGAAGTCCGACCAATATACGTCATCGCAATGAACATTGCAAGCGCTTCGCGTTCACTTAGCAATGAACGCGCGCACTCCTGCGTCTTTGCACTCCAGCAACTTCCGAAGCGCCACAGTGCGTTCCGCGTTGCGCGGTAGGTTGTCGACCATCCAGTGGGCCAATTCCGAGTATGGCCGCGAATAGTCCTGAATAGCTGCGGGAAGGTGTGAATAGTCGAACCATCGCAACATAGGTTCCACTTCGGACCCCGGCCTGTCCAAGCCGACGAATCTACCACGGTCATCGCTCATTGTCCCTCGCCTAGTTTAACGGCCCTATCCGTCTCGGCCTTGGCCATTGCAGCCTGTGCCGGCATCGCCTGTACCTGTGCAGCCGCCGCCTGTGCCTGCGCGCGATTCTTGCGCTTGGCCAAAATCTGATCTTCCGACGCCATCCAGCTTTCCGGTACAGACTGAATTTCAGCAATCTGCGGAATAGCTATATCAAAGTTGAATGGATCAAGCAAGCTCGGGTCTTGCGAAATGTTCACAAGGCCACTCGCCATCTCCACAGTGCGCATGAAACCGCCAGCCTCTTGCGCGCGTGCGGCCTTGGCCAATGGGCTTGTGTACCGCACCTGATACGCGCCCTGTGCTTCGATCAGCTCGGGCGGCATCTCGGGCAACAATCCCTGTTGGCTAAGCAAGTCAAGCTCGCGGCCGATCATCGGGCCGAGGTATTCATTCGACTGATTGCCCATCGTGGGCGCCAGCAAGATGCCCTTTTCGTTGGTGCGCTCGATCACTTCCGTGGCCGTCATCGAAGGCGACTCGGTAAGGATCTGGAATAGCGTGACCAGGAACGCGTCATTGATAAGCGCGCGTTCCTCGGCCATCATCTCTTTGGTGATCTGGATTTCACCCGTGGGCAACACGCCGACGAGTGGGTGACCCTGCGAAGACCAACCGCCCTTGTTCATGGAGCCGGGGCGCATGGACATGTCCACAATGCCATCGTCTGCCGTGAGCAATACAGGGTCCGCCGCACGGTGCCCTTGCTTCAGGAACACCTTCTTTTCGGCATTCAAGGTTTTGAGCGCCGGCAACACGAACGTGGCCGGGCCGCGTCCATAGACTTCCTCGGCCGATTGCTCATAGCGCGAGCCGGCCAGCGGGAACGTGACGTAACCGCTTTCGTCAATCAACCGCTGGCAGTCCACCGAAATGTAATAGCTGGCGAACTGCATCGACCGTGAATCCCACCGCTCGGGGTCATGGTCGGGGCGCAGCTTCACGCGGTGGATGAATTCGAATAGCTGTGGGCTGTTGCGCGCGGCGGCTTCGCGCACCTTCTGCGGCAACTGTTCTTCTTTCCACATCGTCAAGGCTTGGCGCGCGACCATGCGCATGAAGCGTGTAAATCCAACCACGACGCCTTGGTGGTCTTCGTCAAGGTAGATCTGGCCAAGCGGTACATTCTTGTAGCGCAGCCCCGGCGCCCGAGCCGGCTTGTCGACGAACATGCACCCGGTGCCGTAGGCGCCCAGGTGTTTGTACACGCCTTGGTTCTGGCCGGCGAAACCGGCAATCGGCGAGTACCGATATTTAAACAGGGCCTTGGTGGCGGCTTGGAACCACAGGCGCACGCGACGGATGCGCATAAGGTAGTCGTCGTCGGCGGTCAATTCGTGCCACTGCATATTGCGCGGCGTCATCATGGAATCGGAAATGGCGCCAAACCGGCTAAGGCCGATCATGCCAGTAGAGTCGATTTGGTGCTCGGTCTTCTTTTCGCCGGGGTGGTTATAGCTGCCGTATGTAAACGTATTGCGCATGGCCGGCCAAATCAGCGCCGCCGTTTCATCCCACTGCGTTTCAAAGTTCGTGCGCCAACTGCGTTGCTCGGCGAACTCGGCGAGACACGTGGACACAATGACCTGATCGCGCATTGACTGTGGCGGGTCGGGCATGATGATCGGCGCGGCCATGTTCATTCGTAGTCTCCATCGTGTTCATCGAGACGCGGGGCGCGCTCTATCCGTTTGCCGGCGTTGCAGTGCCACGGGTGGATGCCGGATGGTTGCGTGTAAACGATCTTGTCTTCATCGGTGCGTTTAAACGGCTCACAGACCTTGATCAGTTTTTGGTCGCGGCTGCATTCCTTGCACAAGCCGGGGCCGCCGCACCGCACCTTGACGCCATCGGGCCGCGCCCACACGTGACCGTGGCCGGCGTTCGTGCCGTACCGCTGCAACCGGTTAGTCATGCGGATCTATCCCCGCGCATTCGGCGTACAGGCGCCGCGCCTTTGCCCACGCCGCGAGGAAGCGCTTATAGACTTCCCGGTCCACCGAGCCCGGCTTGGCGTTGCCGTGCGGGTCCAGTATGTCGGTGGCCGCTTCGAACGCCTCGGCGACCGCGCGCAGCTCCATGGCTTGCGGGTGGCCTTCGTTCGCGAGCTGGCGCATGTTGTTGCCGAGTTGGGTGGCGCGTGCCATTACCGGAACGCTCCGAAGATGCTATCGCCCAGACCGGACAGAAGTGCCATAGACGACGCGGACGTGGGCATTGGGTTGCTCGGGTCGCCCACGCCGGCCGGTGGCTTTTTCTTTTTCTTATCCACGGTCGTAGCGGTCAACTGGCTATTGCCAATCTCGCCGTCCGCGATGCCCGTAAGGCCGAGGTCCAGCCCCGCGCCGAAGCCGCTAGAGAAGTTCACCATGGGGATACGCTCCATACCACTGAAGGCGTGGAGCATAGCGCCCGGCTACCTTCCTGTAAAGGGGTCGAAGTCCACGCCATCCGCCATGCCCGCGCCCGGCCCCGAGCGCTGCTGTGCCTTTTTGGGGCCGAGGGTGACCGCCGCCGAGAACCTTTTCATCATCATGGCGTAGCGCACCGCTGATATTTCGTCGTCATTGATGGCAACGATTTTGCCTTCCGCGCGACGGTATCCGCGAATTTCCCCGAGCAACGTGGACAAGTGCGATGCGATTTTCATCCGCCCCGAGCCAAGGCGTTCGTGCATCTCCATGACGCTGGCTTCTAACGAATAGCCGCCGGTCGCGAATGTCGCGTGCTCAGATAGCATCCGCACACCTTCGGCCTTGTACTGTGTCGCCATCGGCTCACCGGACTTCGGATCACGCTTCGCGCCGTCATGCGGCCACGCCACCGGCACCTGTACGCCGAGACGCAATATAGGTGCCACGTGTTGCTTGATAATGGCGCCTTGCAAATCCTTCATCTGGTACGAGTGGTGGACGTGGAGCACATCGTTGTCCGGGTCATAGAGCAACAATGCACACCCGAACGGATGGTCAATGCCAAAGTCCAATCCCCAAATTTTGCGCCAGTGCAGCGGAATGTGCACGATGGCCGGTTCCGTGTATAGTTCTTCCGAGAACGGGAACACCGCACCGCCACCCAAACCCGGCCGGCCATAGATACGCGCTTCGCGTTCGTGCGCCGGACAGTTGCGCTCCAGAATGGCCGCTTCCTCTTTGGAAATATGCAGCGCGTCCCGTAGCCCCATGTGGATGTGGATTCGCTCCGGTGTGTGTTCCTCCATGAACCGGTGCGTTAGCTGTGTCTTGCCCAAGATCGGGGTGTAGGTCGTGAATAGAATTCCACCTTCCGGGTTGGTCGGGTGCGCCGCCATACGGAATAGAAATTCCATGTAAACGTCAATTTCGCCTTCCTCGTCAGCCCACCCGAAGTCAAGCGCGTCACCCTGAAATTTCGCGCGGCCCTGTTCGAAGGACTTAAAGTTCAATGTCGAGATACCGCCCGACACGTGCCTTACCTGAATCATGTCGAAGGCATCGGCAATGCCGCGCTGGGTGCTCGGGCGCCCCACAAAGAGGTGCTTGGGGATTAGGCCAGTACCGAACCCCGTTGGCCCGTCATCAACGCCCGGCGTGCCGCACAGCTTCTTTTGCATAATGTCGCGCGTCACGAGACTGGTAAGGCCCGCCGCCCACCCGCGTGTCGCGCGCTTCCACCGCCGCCCGTTCCATCCCTCGGGATAGAGCCCCGTCAAATGGTAGGCCGTCTCGGCCGCGCCCGTGTCCGACTTGCCAACGCGGTTCGGCGCCATAAGGCAGCGCTCGCGGTACTTCGCACCGGCCGCAAAGAACTGCCATTGCTTCGGGTACGCCGACCAGTATTTGAGTTTATTGTACAGAAAATCATCATTGACGAACTTCATCAGCTCGGCAAGTTTGATCTTCTGTTCTGATGTTAATTTGTCTTCTTGCTCCAGTAGCAGCCCGAGCAATGCACGGCGTTCGACCGCATCCAGCTTACCATTCTTCATCTTCTATTACCTCGGTGGGAGTAATATCTATCGGCGCGGGTAGGGCCGCCTTTGGCGCGAAGTTGATGCCCAGCGCCGCCGCCATATTGAGCAATGCCGCGTCCACGTTCGCCGCATCGAGCTTGTGGACCACCTCCACCTTGGACTGTTGCACCGGTTGGAAGCCCCGGCGGTCAAGCACGAACTCCACCGCCTTGAAATGCTGTTTATGGCCGGGGTTCGTCAAAATCGGAAGAATGGCCGCAATCGCCGGCATCACGAGTCCGTCGAATTGGTACTTGGCCATGTCCGCGAGCGCTTCCCGGATCTGGACTTCGGCCAATCGGCGCGACGATTCCACGGCCACGGTGGTGTCGCCCGCATCGGGGTACGCCAGACGGTACGCGGCTCGGGCGTTCCCGCCGTTGTGAGCGTAGTACCAGCAAAAAGCCCGCTTCCTCGGGGTCAAAGCCTGCATTTTTGGCCCAAAACCCGCATAATCGGGGTCTTCTAGCAGTTGGGGCGGGCACGGTGGCACCGCGAAATTCTCTTTTTTGCTCATTTGGTCACCTCGGCCCCTAATGTAGCACGGCATTCCAGTTTTTTGGATCCAAATTTTTTGTGGTTTATCAAGGGGTTACCCGATGTATATTGTGTAAATTTTCCAAAACGCGCGAAAAAGCTCCTTTCATGGCAAATAATGGCGGGGCGCTCTCGGGCGGCCCCACCCCCGCCGGCACCCCGGTCTTTTACATCGTTCAGTTGTATATGCGGCATACTATATGCGGTGGATTCAATGAGGCCATGACACTAGATGTGGTATGCTTCCATTCGCATAACATACATTATGGAATGTGTATCGCACCACATGCTAATGCGAATGATTAGCAACTGGCACAGTGCAAGGTGTGCGTGTGGCCAGTTGCCTGGATAATCGAGGGCTATTGCCAGTTGGCTCGATACCGTGCTATCAACCCGCTATGCCGTGGTAATATTAGAGAATAGTCCCGGACTCTCTATCATATCACGGTAGATATATGTTCTTATACAATATAATATATATATAGTAATATATTGTGTAAGACAGGCTAGTGTCTAATACTGACTTGGAAAGGATAAACTAATGCAACGTACATCCGTCAATGCCACGGCTAAGCAAACTATCCTCGATATGATTGACGCATCACCCGAGGGCTATATCACTCGCAAGGCTGCCAGCGACAAGCTCAAATCAATGGGCATCGGCCAAGCCTATCAATTGAACAATGCCATCGTCCAGCTATCGCTATTCGCCAAGGGTGGCGCGCTGATGCGTGGCAAGCTAACCCCGCGCAAAGTGAATACACGTTGGGGGCGTGCGCCACGCTCACCTTATGCCGATGTCACATGGTTGGAAGATGTCATCGCAGAAGGTGCAACGCTCGGGGCTATCGTCAAGCGTGCCAACGATGACCACGTGACCATTGCACGACTCGTTGCCGCGATGGCTGCCACGGGTGATGATTTCAAGCTGCTATTGGTCAATGATCCGACCAAAACCGCGCTACCTGGTAAACATCAGGATACGGACGAAACCTGGTAACAATATATTCATGCCTCACGTGTAGATTTACACGCATCGACCATCAAACAAGGGAATACACACCATGCGATATTCTTTCTTCTTGGCTTGTGCCATCATCACGGTGTCGGCACTCGTGCACGCGTCCAATATGGAAAATCAGCTAACCATCGCAGACCGTGCGTGCGTCGGTGCTATCATCCAGCTAGACATTGAGCACGAGGCACGAGCCAAAGCGATTGCGCGCGAGCTATACAAAAGGCTTGTGCCAACAATCTAGTTGCGAATCATTCGAGTCACGTGTAAATCTACACTGGTCAACGCAACCAAGGGGAAATGACTACCATGTACAGCAAGCAAGTTATCATCGCGGAAAGCAAGGATTTCACGCTCACAAGCTTTGGCAATGGTGATGCCTATTCGCTGGCCAAGAATGGCCAAGAAGATGAATCGGTGTTTGTCCAGGGCGACGACGCGACTCAATTTCGTGAAGAATATGATGCGCTTTTTGAGCTGGACGGCAACGTGTCGGCTCTAGCGGCGATGTGGTGGAATTACACGCCCTAGTCCATTTGGCTGGCCATGCTCACCCGTGGCCAGCGACGTGCACTAGAGTCCAACCAAGGGGAAATGACTATGAAGGTTCATTGCTACTCGACTGAAGCCAAGGCCGAACGCGCGGCTGCCAAATTCCGCGATGCGTTCCCTAAGCGTCGATTTGCGGCCGTGCTCTATCCCGGCACCACGTTAGACCCGCAGTTCGGCTATGCCGTGTCAATGCAAGATGATGCCGGCCACCTCGCGTATTGTCCGCGTTTCAAATCGCCACCCAAAGCCGTGGCGCGAATCACTTGCTACGATGTGGGCAAAGGTCTCATTGAGATTGCCAATACATCGCCACCGACTCGCGTGATGGCAGTTCGCATCGAGCGCAGCCGGCACAAGGCGCGCACTGACTATTGGTTTCGGTTCAACGGTAAAGCTTATTGGGGCTTCCTTGGCCATGATGGTACGGCGTTTAGTGCCAAGCAAGTTCAAACGATACCGCGCTGAATAGTCCAGCGCATTGGCCATGGTACGCCGTGGCCTTTGCCCTGCACTAGCAGGACAACCAAGGGGAAATGACAATGTATCAAGCCATTCGCACTAAATACATCGGGCCGCGCAACGTGCGGGGCTCACGCGTCAAGGCCATCGCTGAAGCCGGGTCTGTCACCCTGGAATGGGATGATGGCTTGAACGATATCGAAAACCACAAGGCAGCCTGTCGCGCCATTCTCGTGAAGTTCGGTTGGCGTGGCCAGTACATGGGCGGCGCATTCGGTAGCGGCGAATATGTTTGGGTACATGCTGGCGAGTCGCGCTACAGCGTGATGATCTAAGGGGAAATGACAATGAGCTTCGACCATAACCCCGACAAGAATCCCGACTGGTCACCAAAGATGGCCTATCGAGTCTATGCGTGCTGCAAATGCGGCACGGAACACAAAATGAGCACGAATCACACCGGCACGGTATGGAATGCACGCTGCAAAGGTTCATGCCGCACCATCCTCAATCCACATACAGCGCGCGAAGTCGTGCTAGCGTACCACGGGCCGCACGAGTTCAAACACGACGCGGAATAGTCTAGCGCATTGGCCATGGTACGCCGTGGCCTTTGCCCTGCACTATCGCAGGTAACCAAGGGGAATGAACACATGGCTAAGCTTTCAACAGTCGACAGTTCACGCGGCGCACCGATGGGGCGTACCAGTGTTCCGCGCACGCCAACCGAGCGAGTCCACTTGCGCCGCATCCGAATCAATTCGGGCGGCTATGACTCGGGCGGCGCCTATTGGGGAGTCGGGCAAGCGTTGTGGCACGCGTGCGAATACAAGCCCGATGGCTTGGACATTTTCTTCCGCGCCAAAGATCGCACGGCCGCTAAGGCTCACGTTCTCGCGCGGTATCTGTCCGCCAAGTTCTACCGCTAACAAGGGAGTCGGTGCAATGTCTCGTCTCGTGTTTAGATTGGCTGTGGTTTGCGAGGGTGACGCGTTCAAACCGGCGGCCGTGCCGGAAATCGTGAGCATCCTGCGAACGCTGGCCGAACGTATCGAAGCCGGTCACCTCACTCACGAGGCTAAGCCGGTGCGTGATATCACGGGCCAAATTGTCGGCTCGGTTCAATGTATGCCCGAGACTGAATAGTCTAGCGCATTGGCCATGGTACGCCGTGGCCTTTGCCCTGCACTATCGCAGGTAACCAAGGGGAATGAACATGGAAACGATTTACAGCATGGGCGCGAGTGCAAGCGCTAAGGCAGCGGCAAAGGCCAAAGCCGACAAGTACGTGACGACAAAGGGCGCCAAGCCCACAACAGCCAAGAAGGCACTGCCAGCGGCCGTCAAGGGTGACAAGCCGGTTTATGACGGCAATCGCGAGAAGTGGCTTCAGGCAGCCACGGCGGCCGTTGACAAGTGGTTTTTTGATTTGGGCTATCCGCTGCCTGCAACGCGCGTCTCGGTCGGCTTCACTTCCAAGGGTGCACGGTCAAACCGCATCGGCGAATGTTGGGATGGCAAAATGAGTGCCGATGGCAGCTACCAGATTTTTATTCACCCGCAAGAATCCGATAGCTTGAAGGTTTTCGGCATCCTCGTGCACGAGTTGATTCACGCGGCCGTCGGGCTGAAGGCCAAACACGGCCGCAAGTTCGGCGACGTTGGACGCGCGCTAGGCTTTGAAGGCAAGGCCGCGCAAATGCACAAGGGCGCCGCGTTTGAAGAGGCAGCCAAGCCGATACTCGCCAAGCTTGGCCCGATACCGCACGCGCGGCTGAAGCCGGGTGAAAGCACGACAGGCAAAAAGCAACCGACTCGCATGATCAAATGCGAATGCCCGAAGTGCGGCTATCTTGCGCGTACAACTCCCAAGTGGATCGAGGCCGGCGGCAAGCCGATTTGCCCGGTCCATATGATCAGGATGAAATGAACACTCCCACGGCGCGTTTGTTCACGGAAAATATACACATCGGGTTTAAGGTGGCCGTTAGGTGGAGAACCCACTTGACGGCCATTTGCTTGGCGTGTATTCCTAACGCGGCCAACAATCGAAGGGGTACGGCAATGAGCGATTGGGAACTTTGGAAGGATATTTTCGCCGAGTGGGGCATGGTGCTTTTGCGTGTGATACGGTGGGCGTGCGCAACCTTTGCCGTCCTCACCCTGCTGTGGCTCGAATTGGAATTCTGGCCAGTGTCGGGCGTGCTCACGGTTGGCGTGGTCGTCACGTGGTTCATTCTGTGGTCGCACAACCGGGTACGCAATAAGGATTAGTTCATGCCATTGGCGCTCGCGGGCGCTAACGGCCTGCACTAATGCAGGGCAACCCAAAGGGGAAAGTATCATGAAGGAATTTTTCATTGCTGCAACCATCGCGGTGGCCGTCGTGCTTGCCGCTATGTGGGCCACCGCGCAGGCGGCGAGCGCCGGCACCATCCACACCGATGATCGCGTGTACGACTCGCGGCTCGCCAAGCGCACCAATGGCTACGGCAACCCGCCCGCCGAGCGCATCCAAATCCTCGTGCCGCCCTTCATGATGATTGCGGCCTAAGCCATGACATTCGGACTCGGCGTTGCGCTCGGTTGGATCTTGGGAATCATCAGCGGCCTGTGGGCAATCCACGGAATACGACAGGACTTGCTAGATGCCCTTGCCAAACTGCGCGCCGCCGAGGCTGATTTGCATGGCATGTCTCGGGGACGGGTGGACCTGGACGGAACTTTCGCACCCGGTGATCACAACATGCGGGTTGAAAATTGTGTTTGTGTGGATGGCGTGTACCACGTGCGCGGGGTCGGGCCGGCTGGAGGTGTATGATGGCTGAAGCTTTTTATTGGGCCGGCCTTGGCGCTGTAGCGCTCGGGCTGCTATGGCTGCACTACCGATTTAAACCCGCCAAGTAGGCCGTTGACCCTGCAACCTTGAACGGCTATACTCCGCCGCTGCAACCCAGCGCGTGGAGTTTCCGCCTATGGCCGTTCCCTATTTCCCGCAGACCTTGCCCGCAAACACCTTGGTTGGCCGTCTCGGGTCTAACGGCCCAACTGAAGCCATCCCCATTGCCAGTCTATTCGGCGACTTCGGCACCACCGAAATGTACGCCACGCGCGCCGCGTTCCAAGCTACCACGGTGGCGCCGCTTGTCACGTTCGTCTATCTCGCCGGCTACGCGGCCGTAGGCGATGGCGGCAACGCCTACTTCAAGCGCGTGGTTGCGGAACCCGTGCACGCGGGCAAGGTCCAGTCGGCGGACGGCGCATGGTTCGAATTGGTGCCGGGCGAATGTGTGAAGCCCGAGCAATTCGGTGCCTTCCCTGCAAGCGCTGATTGTTCGGCGCTCATGCTCGCCGCGACTGTCGCCGCTGTGGCGCTCGGTACATGGCTGGAGCTTCCCGAGCGCACATACCGCGCCGCGTTCATTCCGCCGACCAATTCGAAAATTCGTGGCCAACACAATTTCCGGTCGAAGATCGTTCGCCCGCTTGCCTCGGTCTTGAACTATGTCCTTTTCGCCAACGGCGCCAGCGGCTACGTTTGGGAAAATTTCATGGTCGACGGCGACCGC
>LNFM01004838.1_pt1 | contig 44457 bp, 44 predicted proteins | sample 596031 | NCBI WGS metagenome assembly LNFM01 (sample SAMN04254537, study PRJNA301005) | activated carbon metagenome | isolation source: dual media filters at the Ann Arbor, Michigan drinking water treatment plant | place: USA: Ann Arbor
TGGTCAGTCACGATATGCCGATCGTCATTGATCTCTGCCCGCGCGCTATTTGTCTCGCGGCCGGCAGCGTTCTTGCCGATGGTCCGACGGACGAGGTACTGCGCGAGCCAGCGGTGATCGAAGCCTATCTCGGACCGAACCACTCATGAGCGCCATTCTTCAGCTCGAGAATGTCACGGCGGGCTACAGTGCCGATATCGACATTCTGCGCGGTCTGAACCTGAAGGTAGAGCGGGGCAGCGTGACAGGCCTCATCGGTCTCAACGGCGCCGGCAAATCGACGGTTATGAAATCCGTCTTCGGTTTCCTGCGCCCGCGCATCGGACACGTCTTCTACAATGGTCGGGAGATCACCGCGAGCTCGCCGCACGATCTGGCGGCGAAAGGACTTTGGCTCATTCCGCAGGATGGCGGCCTGTTCGATCACATGAGCGTCGAGACGAACCTGCGCCTGCCGATCGAGACGCGACGGGCTGCCGCGGGTATCTCGCGGGCGGAGATCGATCGCCGCGTCGGCGATGTCATGCAGCAATTTCCTATTCTGCGCGAGAAGCGTCGCCAGCTCGCGACGCGCCTGAGCGGCGGGCAGCGCAAGCTTCTCGAATTCGCGATCGCTCACGTCCAGCGGCCCACCTTGTGCCTGATCGACGAGCCGAGCATCGGCCTTGCACCGAAGGTCGCAGAAGAAGTCTTCGCGCACATATCGACACTCGCGAAAACGGGCACGAGTATCCTGCTTGTCGACCACAACATCCGCAAGGTCATCGAGGTCGCGAGTTAGCAGTGCCTTCCGGACGGATCTGCACGGGCAGGTCAAGGAGTGGCTCGGCATCAACTACTGATAGTCTTTTCCCGTTCGACGGGGACCGACGGCCAATCGGAGGTGAGAGAAGGAAGAATGCTTCAACTCGCGTTTGACATCGGGGGCACGTTCACCGACCTCGTCCTTATGGACACGGCGACGGGCGACCTCGACATCTGGAAGGTGCCGACGACGCCCAAGGCGCCGGATCAAGCCGTCGCGACGGCTCTTGCCGAGCGCATCGCGGCCAAGGAGCTGGCGCCGCAGAAGATCTCTGCAGTCATGCACGCCACGACGGTCGCAACCAATGCCATTCTCGAGCGCAAGGGCAGCAGGACCGCGCTTATCACCACCGAGGGCTTCCGCGATGTACTGCTGATCGGCCGCCAGAAGCGTTACGACACCTACACGCTGCACATCGTCAAGCCGAAGCCGCTCGTCGAGCGCGCGGATGTGTTCGAGGTGGCCGAGCGGACGGCCTTCGACGGCAGCATTCTTCGCCCGCTCGATGAGGCGAGTGTCAAGACGGCGATCGAGGCGGTCAAGAAAGGCGGCTACGAGTCGGTGGCAGTCGTGCTCCTGCACGCCTACGCCAATCCTGCCCACGAGCAACGCATCAAGGCACTGATCCGGGCAACGCTGCCCGACATGCAGATCAGTCTCTCCTCGTTCATCTCGCCGAAGTATCGAGAGTATGAGCGCACGAGCACGACTGTCGCCAATGCCTATGTAAAGCCACTGGTCCATAGCTATCTCGGTGCGCTCGACACGGCATTGAAGAAGCTCGGCACCAACGCGGGCCTCTCCATCATGCAATCGAACGGCGGCCTTGTCTCGCCGGCACTCGCGCGCTCGTACGCCGTGCGCATTGTCGAGTCCGGCCCCGCGGCGGGTGTCCTCATGTGCTCCGAGGTCGGGCGCGAGGAAGGATACGAGGACGTCCTGACGTTCGACATGGGCGGGACGACCGCGAAGCTCGGCGCCATCGATGGCGGCAAGGCGGCTATTACGCCGACCTTCGAAGTCGACACAGTCAATTACGCACGCGGCAGCGGCCTGCCGCTCAACATCACGGCCATCGAGCTTCTTGAGATCGGCGCTGGGGGCGGCAGTCTCGCGCGCGTGGAAGCCGGGCTCGTTGCCATCGGTCCGCAGAGCGCGGGCGCAGTGCCGGGACCTGCCTGCTATGGCCGCGGTGGCACTCAAGCCACCATTACCGATGCCAATCTCGTGCTCGGCTATCTCGATCCGGACTACTTCAATGGCGGCGCCATGGGTCTTGATCTGGACGCCGCAAAGAAGGCCGTCGACAGCACGATTGGCCAGCAACTCGGCCTGACCGTGGATGAAGCTGCCTGGGGCATTCACTCCGTTGCCAACGCCAATATGGAACGCGCCATGCGGATCGTGTCACTCGAACGGGGCCGCGATCCACGCAAGTATGCCATGGTGGCCTTCGGCGGCGCTGGGCCGCTCCACGCTTCCCGCCTCGCACGTGCACTCCATATCCCGCGCGTGATCGTGCCGCGCGCGGCGGGCGTTGGATCGGCAATCGGCCTGCTGGTCGCGGATCACAAGGTGGATGCGATGGTAACGCGCATCCTTCGGCTCGCCGCCGAAGCGGCTCCGACCGTCGCGGCGATCTTCTCGGAGCTCGAGACCCGCGCCAAGGATCAGACGGCTTCTCTGAACAGCAAGGGTGACGCCTCGATAAAGCGCAGCGCCTGGATGCGGCATGTCGGGCAGGGTTACGAAATTCGCGTCGATCTGCCGGATGGCCAGATTGATGCGGCGTATATCGCGGCTATGCAGGAGGCCTTTCTCGCGGCCTATCAGCGCGAGTACGGCTACACCGATCCGGACGCCGCCATCGAGGTCACAGACTGGTACGTTGCCGCGACGATCACGGCGAGCCGTCGCAAGATCGCGGCGCGCGTCGAAAGCTCAGGTGCGCGCCGTCCAGCGAAAGAGCGGGCAGCCTATTTCCCCGAACTCGGTGGCAAGGTCTCCTGCCAAGTGATCGACCGCTATGCCATCAAGTCGGGCGAAGTGATCACCGGCCCCGCTCTCATCGAAGAGCGCGAGGCGACCACGGTCGTCCTGCCGGGCGACACCGCATCCGTGAGCGCCGCCGGACATCTCGTCATTGAAATTGGGAGGCCACAGTGAGCATCGAGACCGCGCTCCGCCCCGAGCACAACCGCACGATTGACCCGATCACGCTCACCGTGCTTTGGAAGAACCTCATCTCCATCGCAGAGGAGATGGGAACGGCACTTCGCCGCACCGCATTTTCCGAGGCCGTGCGCGAGGGCGATGATTTTTCCGCCGCCGTGTTCGACCGTTTCGGCCGCATGATCGCGCAGGGCAATTTTACACCGGGTCATCTCGGCTCCATGCCCTTCGCCGTACAGAACATGCTCGCATACATCCCGGCGGTTCAGCTCCAGCCGGGCGATACGCTCGTGACGAACGACGCGGCACTCGGTGCCGGCCACTTCCCCGATTTCTTCTTCATGCAGCCCGTATTTGACGACGCCAAGGAGTTGATCGGCTACGTCGTCAATACGGCGCATCACATCGATGTCGGCGGGGTTGTTCCCGGCTCTCAGGGTGTCCAGGGCACGAAGGATGCTTTCGCCGAGGGTATTCGAATTCTCCCCGTGAAGCTGATCCGCAAGGGCGCATTCGATGAGGATATGCTGCGGATCATTATGGGCAACGTGCGTTTGCCTGAGAAGCTGCGCGGCGATCTGCGCGCCCAGGCCAATGCCAACAACGTCGGTGTGACGCGCCTGCGTGCCCTGTTCGCGCAATATGGCCGTGAGGCCATGGATGACGTCATGAACGCCATCCTCGATCATTCGGAGGCGCGCGCCCGCGAGCTCCTGCGCCGCATCCCCAATGGGACATACAGCTTCGACGACAAGTTCGACGACTACGGCCCCGGCACGGAACCGATCCATGTCTGTGTCGACATGACTTTCGAGGACGGCAAGCTGACGGTCGACTACTCGCGCTCAAGCGATCAGGTTCCGGCGGGCTTGAATTGCTACCTCAACTACTCGCGCGCCTATGCCTTGTTCGGCATGAGGATTTTCGCCGGCATCGACGTGCCGCAGAACTCCGGCGTCATGCGCGCGATCGAGGTCAAGGCGCGGCCCGGCAGCTTCTTCAACGCACAGTATCCCGCTGCTGGTGGTGGGCGCGCGGGCTGCCAAGTCCGCATTTTCGATACGATTAACGGCGCCATGTCCAAGGTGCTGCCCGGCCGCGCCATGGGAGCCTTCTCGCATTGGAGCAACCCGAACTTCGGCGGCGTCCATCCCGAGACTGGCAAGCGTTGGATCATGTACGATCTGATCATCGGTGGTTACGGCGGGCGCGTGGATACCGACGGGCCCGAGGCCTTCTGCCCGGTCTTTAACTGCGCCAACATCCCGGTCGAGGTTCACGAAACTATCAACCCGACGCGCATTCATCGCCTTGAGCTCATCACGGATTCGGGCGGCCCTGGCCAGTTCCGCGGCGGCTGCGGGATGCGCAAGGACATCGAAGTGCTGCTCGACGATACAACCCTGACGCTGCTCAGCGACCGCCACAAGAATGCGCCTTACGGCTTGTTCGGCGGCAAGGAGGGCGCCTTGGGACAGACGCTGCTAATACGCGACGGGAAGGCTATCGAACTCGGCTCGAAGGAGGTCTGCACACTGCGGCGTGGAGATGTGCTAAGCTTCCGGCTAGCCGGGGCGGGGGGATATGGTGATCCCTCAGAACGAGATCCCGATCGGGTCAGGGAGGATGTGCGCCAGGGCTATGTCTCGGCGGCGGCCGCCGCTGCGACATATGGAGTGCGCGTCACGTAGCAACCGCGATGGAGCCCCGACGGCATGAGTTCACGACTGGACCTGATGACGTTGGATCTCTTTGTAACGGTTGTCGAGGAAGGCAGCTTCGCCAAGGCAGCCGAACGCAAGCGCATCGCGATCTCGGCGATCAGCCGGCGCATTACAGAATTCGAAGAAAGCTGCGGCGTCCGGCTTCTTAGTCGCCGCCACAACGGAGTCGAGCCGACGGCTGCTGGATTGGCCGCACTCGAGCACGCCCGCGGCGTGCTCCGCGACGTCGAGCGCCTCCAAGCCGAGCTTCGCGGCTATGCTTCTGGCAATTTTGGATTGATCCGCATCTGCGCCACGGAGTCCGCAGTGTTCGGCGCGGCGCCCGAGGCCTTGAAGAGCTATCTCGACCGGCATCCGATGGTTCGCGTCGAGCTCGAAGAGGCGACGAGTCCATCTGTCGTTCGTGCTGTTTTCGAGAATCGTGCAGATCTCGGGCTGTACGTCGGCGAGTTGCCGGCGACGGGTCTCGAGCGTTTTGAGTTTCATGCTGATCGGCTCACGGTGCTGCTGCCGGCCCTGCACCCGCTCGCATACCGTGAGAGTGTGCGTTTTCGCGAATTGCTCGATGACGAATTCATTTGCCAGGAAGCCGACAGCATTACCGAGTACCTGATGCAGACAGCCGCGCGGCAGGCGGGCCGAACACTCAAGTCACGCATTCGTGTCACGGGATTCGATGCGGCCTGCCGCATGGTGGAGGCCGGCCTCGGCATCGCCATAACAGCGGAGAGGATTACGGCAAAGCTTGCGCCAGTCATGCACTTGCGCCAGCTCAAATTGAACGAGGACTGGGCGGTGCGTCCGCACTACGCGTGCGTCCGCAAAGGCGCGTCGCTGTCGACGGCTGCGCGACGGCTGATTGAGCACCTAGCATCGTTCGTCTCCGAGCAGGATCAGCCCGCCGGATCGCCGCTGCATCAATTGAATGGCGCCCACCGAGTGGCGCACCGTCGTCCCTAGATCCTATTGCCGTCGCTGCCGAACGAACCTTGCGGGTCCAGCCGGACTATCCGCCAGGCTAGCGTCTGGGCGCGGTAGCCAACGGCCTGCTTGGTCAGACTGCCACGGCGCGCGATGCTGCGATTTGCAGGATCTAATAAGTTCGAACAAACCTTTACTGGCGACGTGCATGGGAGCGAACTAGCTCTAGGGCGGCACTGACATGCGGTGAGGCACCCGAGGCTGCACACGTACCGAGCCTCAAGCGCTGGGTGTCTAACGAAGGACACTCCCATGAAGTCGCCAGCCATCATTGTCAGCTTAAGCTTGCGCTCACGTCCAGCACGGCAATAGCCCAGTCCGGCAAGTTCAAGCTTCTGAAGAATGTTGATGCGATGGAGTGGACGCAGTGAGGACCGAGAACGAGTATAAAATGAGCGCACATGGACGACCTCGCTTCTTGGCTTGCCTGACTTGCCTCGTCGCGCTCAGCTTCACGGCTTCGACACCAGCGCAGGCGCATGTCAAATGGTTCGCGCCGTATATCGTCGGCGCACCGCCGCAGCCGGTCGGGGTCACGCTGGCCAATGTCTGGTTCTGGGCGGGCATTGCGCTCGTGCTGATGTTCTTCCTCGCTACGCGCGCCGTTGAGACGTCGCCCGCGGGCGAGCCCATCCTGCGCTGGATGGACCGGATCACCGACCCGCTCTGGCAGCGGCTCGATGACTTCGTGCGCGTGGTCGTCGCTGCCTTCTTCGTCGCGATCTTCGCCGTTGGCGGCGTTTACCTGACGCCTGATCTCAAGACGCCCGCCGAATGGGTGTCGTGGATGCAGCTCCTGATCGCCGGCCTGATCTTCTCGCGCCGGACGCAACCGTTGGCGGCCCTCGGCATCATCGGCCTGTGGCTGCTGGCGCTGCGCGATTACGACGTCTTCCATCTGCTCGACTATCTCGCGCTCGGCGTCGGCGTTGCCGCCTACCTCGTACTGGAAGCATCGTCCAATCCGGATTGGCGCAAGCACCGCTTCGAAGCCATGCGCTGGGGTGTCGCCATTGCGCTCATGTGGTCGAGCCTCGAGAAGTTCGCCTATCCCGACTGGTTCTACCCGCTGGTCGAGGAGAAGCCTCTTCTCACGTTCGGCATGCCGCGCGATGTGTTCATTCCCATGGCAGGCGTTGCCGAGTTCACCATGGGCTTTGGCATGCTCTGGACGCCACTCATCCGCCGGCTGTCGGCCGTTGCTCTCTTCATTATCTTCAATGCGGCCGTCTATCCGTTCGGGCGCACGGATCTGATCGGACACGCACTCATCATGGCGATCATCGTTGCCATTGCCGCCGATCATACGCGGGAGGTGCACTTCCTGCCCGAGGTCAAGCGCCGGTTGGCGGGCGTGCCAGCGGCGCTGGCCGCGGCACTCGTCGCCTTTGCGACGGGCTATTGGGGCCTCCACATCGCGATCTACGGCATCGAAGGCAATCCCGCGGGGCAGTTTGGCGAAAGGCTCACTCATACGCCCAATGCCGAGCATCCCCACGCCGGGCACGGCGCTGCCGCTGCGACGCCAGCGACAGCTGAAGCGGCCAATCGTGCTGCCATGGATCGCATGCACGGCCCCATGATGCGCGGCATCGCCCATGCTGATCCCGATACGGCCTTCGTGCTCGGCATGATTCCGCACCATCAAGGCGCGATCGACATGGCGGAGATCGTTCTGAGATACGGCAAGGATGGGCACAACCAGCACCTTGCCCGCGAGATCATCGCCACCCAAAAGCGTGAGATCGGTGAGATGCGCGGGTGGCTCAAGCAGAAGAACATCCCGCCGCCATGAGTTGACTGCTGCTGCTTCGCTTTAAACTTACCGTGGCATCCAGCCGATGGTGTGGGCGTGCAGGCTGTGGATGTAAAGGCGATCTGCCGTCTCGGTCGCGCTCGTCGTATGGGGATAGGCGCCTGCGGGATCCTGCAGATCCTCCGTGACGCGGCCCTCCTCGTCGATGGCGAAGACGTGACTGTAAGGTTTGCCCACCGGCAAGAGCGCGCGGGGCAGGCGAAGCAGTATCTTTCGCGCGAACGGCCATTGCGCGAGGCTGTCCGCCGCGGGGCTGCACGATCAGCGTCGACTCTGCTCGCGATACTGGCTCGGGGTGACGCCTGTGACCTTGCGAAAGGCACGCGCAAAACTGGCTTGTGATCCAAAGCCGGTGTCGAGAGCCAGATCCGGTAGCGGCCCGTCTCGGCGACGAACAGCGCTTGCCCGTCGGCCGACAAGGCTATGCCATTGGCGAACGAGAGGCCGCGCGCGACGACCCGCGTGCTCGCGGTCGCCGGATCATAGGCGAGCACGCGGCCGCTCGCGGATTGCTCGATGATGTCGAGCAGGCTCGCTTGGTAAGTGCCACCCCATTCGGCGGGAGCAAAGCGCGTGGACGCGTCGGTGAAATAGGCGGTGCCGGTCGGCGCCACGACGATGGAATTAGCATAGCGGATGGGATCATGGGAGCCGACGCGATCGCTCAGCAGGCGCGTGCGGCCGCCGGCGGCTATTTCAATCAGGCCCTTCATGGCATCGGCGGCGATCATCCGCCCCTGAGAGTCGAAGTCGAATCCGAGAACGCGCCCGCCGGTATTCGCGAACACCTTCTGGTTTTGGCCATCGAGGTCCATGCGGAGGAGATTGCCGCTGGTCATCGCGGCGTACAACTTGCCGTCCGGTCCAATTGCGATGTGCTCCGGCCCGAACTCATTTCCGATGTCGATGCGATGCAGAGACGCGAGGCGTGTGTTCGGCGCGTGCGCGCCAGTATAGCCAGGCGGTGTTTGGGCGGTCCATGAGATGGGCTCCGCGGGAACAGGCCACAGGCAAAGATAGGGGACCACGCCCACCAATCCGACGCCTGCGATCCCGGCGCACCACCGGACAATGTTCGCGCTCACGCCGTGCCTCCCACCCTCTTAGCCGCGGCACCATTGAGGGCGTGTGCGGCGCGCGTATGTCCAGATCTTGCGAAGCCGCGAGCGAGTATTCCTATCCTGCCGATGTCGCAAGGCGCTGTCGTGGGGCTGCACGATCAGCGCCGACTCTGCTCGCGATACTGGCTCGGGGTGACGCCTGTGACCTTGCGAAAGGCACGCGCAAAACTGGCTTGTGATCCAAAGCCGGTGTCGAGAGTGCGCTACCTGGATGCGACGCTCGATCAGGTATCTGTGCGGAGGCCGTCCAGTCGCTTCATGGAACAGACGCGAGAAATGGTAGGGGCTGAGACAGGCCTCACGAGCGAGGTCATCGAGCGAGAGGTCGTCCGCCAGCTGCGCCTCCATGAAATCGAGCACCCGCTGTAGCCGCTTCGCATCGAGCGATGGTGCCCGCGTCGAGGGCTGCCAGCGGTCAACCGTGTAGTTGCCGATGAGATGTGCGGCAAGCGCGGTTCGCAAACCGTCGGCGAAGATGCGGTCCATGGGCTGGCTCTCGCGCCCGAGCATACCATGCAGAGCTGCGCCGATTTGCGCCAGCGTGGCATCGGCGAAGCCGCCGGCATAAGCCAGTTGCGTCCTATCGGGATCGATCCCGTAGTCGGCGAGCGCGCTGTCTTCGAGCAATTTGTCCGGCAGGAAGATAATAAGGCACTCGGTTGAGCCGTCGAGCTCGAGCAGGGTCTCGTGCGTACCGGCGGGGACCAGCCAGCTTGTGCTTGGTCGTGCCATGCCTTCCTGCTTCTGCCCGTCGCCCGTCCGCCGGACCAGTGCCTGGCCCGACAGGATGTAGACGAGCTCGGTACACTCCGGCCTCACGCAGTTCTGCGCACCGGGGCCGATCTGCCGATGCTCGACGCGTAGTGCGTCCCATTCGGCCGCCATGAGCCTGCAGCGACATCCAACACCTCGTCGGCGCCGTCGCGACCGGTTCGATCGACCGGTGGCGAGGCAGCAATTGGGTTCCGCAAGGACACGGATATGATGCCTTGGCGATCGCGCGGCTGGCCAGTTAAGCGCGGTTAAAATTGGGCATGGCGCAGCTTACGGAGCATTTCGGCTTTCGGTTTCATGGAGAACAGCCCCGTGCTACGCGTGATGCCATTGGCGCCGAATGAAAAATCAAGCGGAAGGTATCTCATGGGAGGAGCTGGTGACGGGTGACCTCGCCGCGCGGGCTCCCAAGTCTTTTGCCTTCGGGCCGTTTGTGCTGATTCCTGAGCGCCAGTTGCTCCTTAAAGGTGAGGCGCCGGTTCGGATAGGAAGCCGCGCGCTGGATATCCTGACGGCCCTTGTCGAGCGGCCGGGTGAGCTCGTGAACAAGCGCGAGTTGATGGCGCGCGCTTGGCCGAGCACCATCGTCGAGGAGGGCAATCTCAAGGTAAACATGGCGGCCCTGCGACGGGTTCTTGGCGAAGGGTCGGGATCGGCGCAGTACATCGCGACGGTGATCGGACGGGGCTACCGATTTACCGCGCCGGTTCAATCAAGTGAATCCGCCGGCCTGGCATTGGCTTCCACGACGGCGGCAGCAGCCAGCAAGAGCCTGCCACTTGAGACGGCGCGCATCTTCGGCAGGGCGAATGTGATCGACGCTGTTCGACGTGATTTGGAAGAGTCGCGGCTCGTGTCTATTGTCGGCGCCGGCGGTATCGGTAAAACGACGGTCGCAATCGCAGCAGCGCACGCCGTTGCACGTGAGTGCGCCGACGGTGCCGCGTTCATCGACCTCGCGACGATCAGCGACGCGCAGTTCATACCCGCGGCAATTGCCTCGGCGCTTGGCCTTGGTGTCACGGGTGGTGATCAGCTCGCCAGCATCGTGCATACGCTGAAGTCTCAGCAGAAGATCCTTCTGTTTGATAATTGTGAACACCTGCTGCCGGCTGTGGCTGCGGCCGTGGATCGGTTTGTCCGCCAGCTCGATGACGTGCGCATTCTCGCGACGAGCCGCGAGCCCTTAGGGATCCGCGGCGAGCGCCTACATCGTCTTCCCGGGCTGGAATGCGACCCCCGCGAGAGTCCCACGGCGGACGAGGCGCGGACTTTCCCCGCAGTCGAATTGTTCGCCACGCGCGCGTCCGAGCGGGCGGGATACCGGCTGACGGATACCGACACGCCGGCAGTGGCGGAAATTTGCCGCCGACTCGACGGCAATGCGCTCGCCATCGAGCTTGCGGCGACCCAAGCGGCCGCGTTCCCACCGGCGGGGATCCTGCAAATGCTGGACGACAGCTTCCGTCTCCTAAAGCTTGGCCCGACGCTCGCACCACTCAGGCAGCAATCCCTCCTCGCGACGCTCGACTGGAGCTACAGCCTCCTTTCGGAGCGGGAGGCCACCTTGCTGCGCGATATCTCCGTGTTCGCAGGCATTTTCAGTGTCGAGGGAGCGACGGCCGTGTCGAACGGAAGTCCCACCGAGGTGCTGGATACGCTTGCCAAGCTTGCCGCGAAGTCGTTGCTGGTGATGGATGCTAGTGCCGACCAGGTCACCTACCGCCTCCTGGAAACGACGCGCGCTTATTGCCTCGAACGCCTGCGGCTCAGCGGCGAGGACCAGACGGTCCGTCGCCGCCATGCGGAGCATGTCTGCGCGGTGTTCGAGCAAGCCGCAAGCGAGTGGTCGCAGCGTCCTGCTCGCGAATGGGGGGCTGCCTACGGTCACGTTGTCGACGATCTGCGTGCCGCGCTCGCCTGGGTCGGCCGGGACGAGGCGAACCGGTCGCTGCGAATTCGGCTGACCGTCGCAGGGCTTCTGCTCTGGAATCACTTCTCGCTCATCGAAGAATGCCACGTTCATGTTTCGCGGGCGGTCGACGAGCTTGACGCCGCGGGCCTCGCCGGGACGGCGTTCGAAATGAAATTCAAGCTGTGGCTCGGCGGCTCGACGATGATCACACGCGGCCTCAGGCCCGAGGCGATGGCTGCCTTGCGACGGGCAGGGGAAATCGCCGATCAGATTGGCGACACTGACTATCGCCATCGCTGCCTGATGCTGATCGCAGCATATGAACTCTTCACGGGCGAGCACGAAGCTGGAATGCGCACGATTGGGACATTCGCCTCGGTCGCTGCTGCAGATGATCCTTCCATCCTCCCAGAGGGCGAAGTGCACTTGGGCATAGCCGAGCTCTTTCTCGGGCGCCTGCAGAACGCCCAGCGGCGTCTCGAAGCGCTTCAGCAGCGCGATCTGCGATATTTCAACGGCTCGTATAGCGTGCGATATATGGCCGACATTGTCGTCCTGTTGGAATGTGCGCTATCGCAGGTGCTGTGGTTGAGGGGATTCCCCGACGCCGCCGCACGCACGGCGGCCTCCGCGTTCGAGCGTGCACGTCCCGCCCACCATCACCTTTCCCTGAACAACGCTCTCACGTATTCGTGTCCGGTTTTCTATTGGAGTGGGCGTTACGAGGAATGTGAACGATACGTCGCATTGCTGGCCGAGCATGTCGCAAGGCACGGCCTGGTCACCCGGCGGCCGATTGCTAGTTTCTATCGCGCTGCCCTGGCGCACGCGCAGGACGACGCTTCGTTCGGTACGATTGACGGCCTCAAGCAGGCCATCGAGGAGTTCCGCGAGGTGAATTACCTGGTGCGGATGCCCTACTACCTCAGTGTCCTGGCAGATGCGCTCGCCCATCGCGGGCAGCTTGACGAAGCCGAAACGACGATTCGTACTTCACTCGTCATCGCGCGTGCGCAGAATGAACGCTGGTGCCTTCCAGAAGTTCTGCGCGTCCAGGCATCCATTCTGACCGTCCAGGGTAAGACAGATGAAGCCAGGTCAGTTCTCGTCGAGGCGATGGCGATTGCCCAGGAAATAGGTGCGTTGTCATGGCGTTTGCGTACCGCAAACGATCTCGCGAAACTCTGGTGCGCCCAATCGCGGACGAACGACGCCCGCAAGATGCTGCTTGCTGTCTACAATGAGTTCACCGAAGGGTTTGGGACGCGCGACCTTGTGATCGCTGCCGACCTCATCGCCTCGCTCGCACATCCCGGGAATGGCGATTTAAGAACCCACGCGTGACACCGGCTGCATTGCGCGGCCACGACACGCAGGAAAGCAAGATCTGCGCGTAGGATCGCAAGATCCGAAAATACTTACCTCCCAACCCCACCTAAAGTTCGCCGCATCGGGTCGAAGTAGGCCCATCCGCTCAAACTCAGCTCACGGCGAGACCAGCTCTACGGGGATTGTTATCCCGCGCCTTGCCTCGGCGTACAGAAAGCTGCTCCGGCCAACTTGAGAGGCCAGTAGTTATGGTCGGAAACGACGACTCTGACGGCCCGCTCGAGTTCAATCGACGAGACGTCATCCGAGGTGTCGGCGCAACTATGGTTGCCGTCGCGGGGACGGCAATATCTGATGCGCGTCCCGCATCTGCCCAAATTTGTGGAGGTTCTGACAGCATGTCCCTTGGCAAAAGGCTTCAGGGTGTCCAGCACTTCGGGCTCACCGTACAGCGGATGGATCGCGCCTTCGAGTTCTACACAGAAGTGCTCGGTGGCACCGAGATCATGCGCGATGGGGATTTCTACGGCGAGCGCATTCACAATACACTGCTAACCGATCAGGAGATCGAGGCGCGCGTGCGTCAGATCAATCCGCGTACGATGGGCATCCCGGACCTCAGGGGCGGCGCGCAGCGCCTGGACGTTCGCTTCATCCAGTTCGATAACGTTGTGATCGAGCTGCTCCAGTACCGCGATGTGGAGCAGCCCGCCGGCAGCGGAAGCGCCTTCGCCGAGCCGCTCCAGCACATGAGCCCCGCCTTCCCGCGCATGATGCACATCTGCTTCCACATTCGCGATGACGTGGACTTCAACAAATTCATCGCAGACCTCGAAGCGGAGACAGCCCGGCGTGGCATGACGCAAGTGAAGGCCAATCGCGTCATCACCGTGACGAGCGAACGCGAGCGCTTGGCGACGCCGCTCGAGGCGAACAGCAACGGTATTACCGAGGGCCGATCGGATGGCTGGAGGCTGATCTACTGCAAGGGCTGCGAAGGCGAGCAGCTCGAGTTTGTCCAGGCGCTCGGTCCCGTCAAGAAGACCTTTTCCAACGCATTCGAGGCGCATCGGCGCTGGCGCAATGGTGGCTGATCGCTGGAGGAGCGTGTCCTGCAGGCACGAAAACGTGAAGAGGCGGCATATACTTGAAACGTCCACCGGCTTTGCCAACATCAGGTTGAGCGTCGGGGTCGTCGCGAAAATGGACCTTTGGGTCAACATCGACGGCGGCACACCGAGCGCAGCACCCAAAAAATGGAGCCTCCGATGGTCAGCGAGCACGCGAACGGAAGAGAAATGCGCACCGATCTTTTCGATCCGGTACAACTCGGGCCTTATCGGCTCCGCAATCGTATCGTCATGGCGCCGCTGACACGATCGCGCGCAGATGATGCCGGCGTACCAGGCGAGCTTCACGCCATTTACTACGGGCAGCGTGCGTCGGCCGGCCTGATCATCACCGAAGCGACCAACATTACACCGCAGGGCAAGGGCTATATCCGCACGCCGGGCATTTGGTCCAAGGAGCAGATCGCTGGCTGGAAGCTCACGACCAGATCGGTTCATGACAAAGGTGGCCGTATTTTTCTTCAGCTCTGGCATGTGGGACGCGTTTCACATCCGGATCTCCAGCCGGGCGGCGTCCTCCCGGTAGCTCCGAGTGCTGTGAAAGCTGAAGGCGTCCAAGCCTACACCTATGAAGGCTTCAAGCCGCTGCCGACGCCTCGTGCGCTGTCGATCGAGGAGATGCCGGGCATCATCAATGACTACGCGCACGCTGCACAATGTGCCATGGAGGCGGGCTTCGACGGCGTCGAGATACATGCAGCCAATGGCTATCTGCTGCAACAGTTCCTGTCCGACGGGACGAACAAGCGCACCGACAAATACGGCGGCTCTATCGCCAATCGCACGCGCCTTGTCGTGGAGGTCGCGGACGCGATCACCAAAGTGTGGCCCGCCGAGAAGGTCGGCATCCGCCTCTCACCATTGACGAAGTCTTTCGATATCAGCGATTCCGACCCAGAGCCGCTCTATCTCTCGCTCATTGATCAGCTCAATCCGCTCGGCCTCGCCTACATACACGTCGTCGAGGGCGATACCCGGAACGATCGCAGCCCCGCGGGCGGGTTCGACTTGCAGTCGCTGCGTCGCGCATTCAATGGAACGTACATCGCCAACAACATGTATGACCTGGATCTGGCGATCGAGGCGCGCGCCAGGAACCATGCCGACCTTATCGCATTCGGCCGACCCTTCATCTCCAACCCGGATCTCGTCGAGCGGCTGCGCCTGGGGGTGACCTTGGCCGAGCCTGACCAGAACACGTTCTATTCGGGCGAAGCGAAGGGATACATCGACTATCCCGCACTCGGCGCGGGGGGCTAGTTGCCGCCGGCAACCGGGTCGCACGCCGCGATGGAGCGCACTCACCGTGCCCTGCGAAAACGTCCACTCATCGTAGTACCAAAGACCGGACCACCATGAATTCGGAAGATCGGGCCGGTACGAAAAGCTTGCCAGGCGCGCCCGAGATCGTCGACGGCACCGATAAGCAAATCGCATTCGGTCCGTTTCTCCTCTCTCCGGCGCGTCGCACTCTATTTCGTGGCGGCCGCCCGGTATCACTGGGCAGCCGCTCGTTTGATATCCTCTGCCTGCTCATCGATCGCGCAGGGCAAGTCGTGAGCAAGGAGGAGATCGTTGCTCACGCATGGCCTGGAACTTTCACCGAAGAAGGAAACCTGCGCGTCCAAATATCCGGCCTGCGCAAGGCTCTGGCCGATGGTCACGATGGACATCGGTATATTTTGAATACTTCCGGTCGTGGTTACAGCTTCGTCGAGCCGGTTCGGCGCGTCGCCGATAAGGTCAGGCAGCTGCCACCGGGTGTTGCCGACAGAGTTGAACCTCGGAACGTCCCGATCCTTCATGGCCGCGTCATAGGACGGGAACAGGAAACGTTGGCTTTAAGAGATCGGATCTCGGAGCATCGCCTGGTAACGCTTGTCGGCGCGGGCGGTGTCGGCAAGACGACGCTCGCCGTATCGACTGTAACGCATCTATTCAATAGGCCGGAGAGTGCGGCGTGGCAGGGCGTCTATTTCGTCGACTTCGCCTCGCTATCCGATCCTCGTCTTGTCTCCAGCACCCTTGCATCGGCGCTGGGTGTCAGTTCACTTGCCGATAATGCGCTGCCGGGTGCTCTGTCCTATCTTCGGGACAAGAAACTTCTCCTGCTGCTCGACAACTGCGAGCACGTGATCGGCGATGTCGCTCGTCTTGTCGAAGCCATCCTTAGCCATGCGCCGCAGGTGCGGATACTGGCGACGAGCCGCGAGCCCCTGCGAATTGAAGGCGAGCGGATCCAACATCTTCAGCCGCTGACCATTCCTTCAGGCGAGGGGCTTTCGGCAGCTCAGGCAATGGCCTACTCGGCAATAGAGCTCTTCGTCGAGCGCGCGCAAGCTCGAGCGGAGTTCTTTGCGCTGCGCGACGAGGAGATCAATGCGATTGTTGGGATATGCCGACGGCTCGATGGGATTCCACTGGCCATCGAGATGGCCAGTGCCCGCGTGGACAGTCTTGGCGTGTCGGGACTCGCTGTGGCCCTCGAAGGGATGTTCACGGTCCTCACACAAGGGCGACGCACCGCTCTGCGCCGTCACCAGACGCTCTACGCAGCCGTCGACTGGAGCTTCAATCTGCTCGCCACGCGCGATCAGACGATAATCCGGCGCCTTTCTGTATTCTCCGGTGCCTTTACCATGGAGGCGGCAGTTGCTGTCGCTGCCTGGGGCGAGCATTCGACCTTCGATGTCGTCGAGGGGTTGAGCGATCTCGTCGATTGCTCTCTTGTCACGTCGGACGTGAGCCGAAACGAGACATTCTTCAGACTCCTTGAGACGACACGAGCCTACGCGCGTCAGAAACTGATCGCATTGCCTGAGGCATCGGCAATGTCCAGGCGACATGCCGAGTACTGCGGGAGCATTCTTGGCGAAGCCGAGTCGGCGTGGGCGCGCGAAGATGCCATGGAATGGCAGCAGAGGTTCGGCTGGCTGCTTGACGACGTCCGTGCCGCGCTAAACTGGGCGTTCTCTGCGCACGGTGACAGCAAACTGGGTATTTCGCTGACGCTCTCGGCGTTGCCGCTGTGGTTCCAGCAGTCTCTGATCGCCGAATGTGGCGAACGTATTGAGCAGGCGCTTACAGTACTCGATATGACCGGTCCCGAATATGATCGCATGGCGGTGAGGCTTCACAGCGCTCGGGCCTGCGTGCTGAGCGCAACACCCGGGAAATCGCAAGAAGCCAAACTCGCCTGGATGACGGCATACGAGATTGCTGAACGCCTTGGAGACACGGACTATCTCCTTCGCATTTTGTGGGGCTTGTGGGCTGCCAAAAACATAGAGGGAGATTTTCGGTCAGGGCGTGAGTTCGCGGAACGCTTCCGTGCACTGGCCGCGCAGTCTTCTGATCCGAGTGATAGCGCGGTCGGCGAGAGGCTGCTGGCAACCGCACTCCACTTCCTCGGTGATCAGGAAGGGGCGCTCCATCACGTGCAGAGAATGCTCAGCGGCTATCACACCGGATCGCGCCGCGCGCACCTCATACGCTATCAGTTCGATCAGCTCGTGACAGCAAGCATTGCGCGATCCCGCTCGCTCTGGGTACTGGGGCGCGGCGATCAGGCGCTGAAGGTGCTCGACGAAAGCATCGAAGATGCCATAGCGATCGGTCACAAGCTTTCACTCTGTAACGCTCTCATGCAGGCGGCCTGTCCGGTTGCGTTGCTGGCAACCGATCTCCCGAGGGCCGAGCGGTTCACCGAGCTCCTTCGAAAGGAGTCGGAACGAAGCAGTCTCGGCGTGTGGCATCTCTTCGCCGGATGCTTTCAGGGCCAGATTCTTGTGAAGCGGGGGAACATAGTGAAGGGCTTGTCGCTCATCCGGGCCGCCATAGAGAAGCAGCAGTCCGCGGGTCACCGGCAGTACTATGCCTCGTTCAATCTGGCCTATGCCGAGGGGCTCATGGCTGCAGGATTGATGGCAGAAGCCATGGCTGCACTTGATGCGGCATCGACTCACGCCACGCGCAACAATGAATGCTGGGCTACACCCGAGATGCTTCGGCTCAAAGGAGAGGTCATGCTCCGCGCTGCAGACACCGTCAGCCTTGCCGAAGCGGAGCGGCACTTCAGCGATGCTCTTGAGCTGGCAATTCAGCAGAAAGCCCTCGCCTGGCAGCTGAGAGCAGCAAGCAGCCTCGCGCGACTACGGCGAACACAAGATCGCACATCCGAAGGTCGCGACCTCCTGGCGTCGGTCTACAATACCTTTACCGAGGGGTATGACCTGCACGATCTCGTAGTAGCCAGATCGCTGCTCAATGAACTGGCTTAGGCAGTGACTGCTGAGCACGGATGCCGAGGGTATACTCTGGAGATATACCCCGCACGCCCCTGATTTGGTGTCACAATTGCACCTTGCGAAGAAGTCAGGGCGGCGCCAAGGGCGGCCGAGCGCGGATGTCAGGACCAAGAGAGCGATACAGGAAGCAATCATGCAGTCAGAACGAAAAGTCGTGCTGCGCCCCCTGGAGCGCGAGGATCTGCGTTACGTGCACCAGATGGACAACAACGCCAACGTGATGCGCTACTGGTTCGAGGAGCCGTACGAGACCTTCGTCGAACTGACAGCGCTTTATGACGAACATATCCATGACCAGACCGAACGCCGCTTCGTAGTGGTCTGCGAAGAGAAGAACGCCGGCCTCGTCGAGCTCGTTGAAATCGATCATGTCCATCGTCGGGCAGAGTTTCAGATCGTCATCGCCCCCGATCATCAGGGCAAGGGCTTGGCGAGAAGCGCGGCGATACTAGCGATGGACTATGGCTTCGGGGTGTTGAACCTCCACAAGATCTATCTCGTCGTCGACAAGGACAACAAGAAGGCTATCCACATCTACGAGAAGCTCGGCTTCGAGGTCGAAGGCGTGCTACGGCAGGAGTTCTTCATCAACGGCCAGTATCGAGACGTCACACGGATGTGCCTATTTCAGCAGGACTACCTCGTCGCGCGGCCAAAGCCCGAGCGTATGCTCACGCCCACGGCCCAATGATGCGATTAGTGGAGCCTATGTTGATAGGCCGATGAGGAGATACTTGTGAAGAGGACGCAAAGACCATGTTCCCAATTCCGAAGAGCTTCTTTCTGACGCGAGGCATCGGCACGCACAAGGAGCGGCTCACGGCCTTCGAGCTGGCTCTGCGCGACGCGGACATCGAGCAGCAGAACCTGGTGGCTGTGTCGTCGATCCTGCCGCCCGGATGCGTCGAGATGGAGCGGGATGCCGGCGTGGTCACGTTGCAGCCTGGAGAGATTACCTTCGCCGTGATGGCACGCTCCGAGACAAATGAACCTGGCCGTCGTGTCAACTCGAGCATCGGCTTGGCGCGGCCTTCCGATCCCTCCATGTACGGCTACATCTCGGAGCACCATGGGTATGGCATGGAGGAGATGCAGAGCGGCGAATATGCAGTTCGATCCCGATGCCGCTTGGAATGAACGCAAGCGTGTCTACGAGACGAGCAGCCTGATCATCGAGAGCAAGTCCATCACGGCCGCGGCTGAAGGCGACGCCTCGGGATTGTGGACATGTACCGTTGCCGCTGCCGTGTTCCGCTTTACCTAACCCCGGGGATAGACGCGCGTGCCTTCACCCACGACGACAAAAGGCGCCCAATTTGCAGGGTGGACATTGGCGCCGCCAGTCTCACGCAACGTACACATGGAGCGGCGTAGCGCTTTCCGCCGTGGGGTAGTCGCGCGTGCGTTCGGCGCGCCGGTGAACGTCACTCACGATTTGATGGCGGCCGACGCGGGCGCGATGCCGCAGATGTGCCGATTACCTATATCTTCGGACCGGGCGAGTTGCGCCGGTTTCAGGTTTGGACTGATGAGGTCATCAACCCATCAAGCTGAATTAGTTGGATCCCTCGGACGCGTTCCCCGACACCGAATGTCCATCAACCCCTTGCCGCATCAGCCTGCAGTAGTGTTCTGCGTGCTGGTATAGGTTCTCGGCTTCGACCTGATCGCCAGCCGATGCAGCGGCGCGTGCCAGTACGATGTAGCGATCATGGCTCGCCTCGGCATTGCTGAACTTGTTGCTGCCACGAGACGACATCGACGTTGGGGGTGATGATTGTCTGAGACGAGATCTGTTGGAAGTATCGCGTCGCGGTGCTTTCGCTGGTGTCTTAGTGCCAAAAGACATGGCAAACTCTTTCATCGTTCTTTTTCATGTTTCGATATTCCCCGGAGCAACCCTCGGCGATCGTTCGTTTTGATCGTCGTTAGCCGCTAGCTCCTCAGACGCGCTTGGTAAAGCGGCTTGCGTCTCACTTTAATGCGCCACTTCGCCAGGATGACGAAGATTTGCAACGCCGGCAGACGCGCTCGCCCGCCCATGCGCTCGGAAACGGCGATCGGCAAACGAGACATTTACGGATTTTTTCCTCGACGATTCGCTCCAGCTCTTGAGCAGCTTGCCGTCGCATGGTGTCGGTGTCGTTATCTTCGAGCAAGGCGATGTCCCTCTGGTGAGGAGCCGCGGCAGGGAGTGTCCGATGCACAGAGATGACAGCATGTCAGCAAGCTGCCGCGCGTCGTTGGGCTCGCAGCCATGGAAGGATCTGCGCCGGAGTACCTGAATGTTCTGAGGCGGTTGTTTTAGCCACCATTGGTGGCTTAGCAGACGCCAAATCACGACATCTGTCGCCATTATATGGCGTCGCGGTGCCGGATTTACAAGGTCGCAGCATTTTTCCCTCGCGGGGCAAGCTTTGCTCCAGACAGTTCGAATGTCCCTGCAACTGAAAAAGGCACCGGCCCAGAGCAGCGATGGAGATCGGTATGTAATTTAGGCGGCGTTCGGCCAGTGTCCGATGGCTCGCGGCCGTGCCGCCTGGAAGGCCCGGCGCTTGTGAAACTGGCAGTAAGGACCGTCGCCCGTCTTCGACTTGCCGCAGAAGTGGAAGTCGGGCTCAACGGGGTCGCCGAAGGGCCATCGGCAGTCGCCTGTCTCAAGGCTCGCGATCGTCTTTCGCTCGGCGAGCGGGATATTCAGGTCATCGTTCCGGAGCGGCACCGGCAGGCTCTTAATCTCTTTCATAGTTTAGCATAGCACGACATCACCGATTTTGATGCGACATTCCTATCGTGTGTGCGAGGCGAGCCGCTCACGCGGTCCCCTATGACGTCACGGATATCTCGACCGACATTCCTTGCAGCGCGTTGGTCATTCCTATGAAGCTCCCGGTAACCGGCACCACTTGCCGAATATCTCGCGCTACCGCGACGGGAATGAGATTGAGGCCACCGACGCTTCTGTTCGTGGGATCGAAGCTTATCCAGCCCGCACCGGGAACGTAGACCTCTGCCCACGCATGGGTCGACCCCGCATCCGTGGACCCGAGGCTGAGCTGGTTGGGATTGTAGAGATAGCCGGAGACGATCCTTGCACCAAAGCCGAGGCTGCGCGCAGCTTCGACGAAGAGGACGGCGAAATCCCGGCAGGATCCCCAGCCCCGATCCAACGTCTCGGTCGGCGACTGCGTGCCCTCGTCGTCTCGGCTCTGATATTGGATCCACGTAGCGACACCCGCACTCAGATCCTTCAGGAGGCTCAACGTATCGGTTGGAGTGCTCCGGACGAATGCTCCCGTCCAGTCCCGCAGCTGTCCTGCGGGGTCGGGATGCTGCTGGGCCGTCAAGGCACCTAGATCGATCCAATCATTGTCAGAGTAGCGGAACGGATAGGATATGGCCGACGCTGCAATGTCGAAGACCGGCCAAGCCGCTGCGCTGAGTTGGAGTTCCGAGAAGCCATCGACGACGAGCCTGTCGGTCATCGTCTGGAATGTAGCTGTTGCGACGGCGTTACCGAAGACATCAAGCGCCCATGAGACGGTTGCGTCCGGAGCTACAATTGTGCGGCTCAAGACGAGACGGAGCTCGTGGCTTTCCCGTGGCCGAAGCATCAGGCGATGCGGCCCAAGCCGCACGGGTTGATGGTAGTGATACGTGGTCCTGTGATGGATTTTCAGCGTGACCAAGCGAACCTCCACAGGCCTATGTCGTCGTCATCATTCCAGGTTGTCCGCGGAGACATTGCCTCGAGGTGATGCGGCTTCGTATGAAGTGAAACCCCTGATTTCCTACCGTCTGCAAAACTAACAGGCCGCCCCCAGACTGAACTGAAGGCGGCCCTGGGTGGAATTGGTCGGCCTCCGCTAAGCGTAAGGGCGATATTCCAATGCTGTGGCATTTGGCGTCTGGGCCGAGGCTGTCGCCCGGCTACTCGCGCTCACTCGGCGCGGATGTTTGCGACGGCGGTCTTGCCCGAGCGCTTGTCCTGTTCGGTGTCGAACGAGACCTTCTGTCCTTGCGACAAGCTCCGCAGTCCAGCGCGCTCGAGTGCCGTGACGTGCACGAACACGTCCGTTCCGCCATTGTCCGGCGCGATGAACCCGAATCCCTTTTGTTCGTTGAAGAACTTCACAGTTCCCGATTCCATGGCGTGTTCCTTCTCTGTAGAGCCATGTCTAGTCGAATGCCGCCATGCGCGTTCCGCGCACAACGAGCACACTTTTCGAATTTTGGAGGGGGTTTCTGAACGCGCGCCTCAGAGGCGCAACGGCCCTGTTGTCCGGCCAAAGTCGACACGAGTTATGTAGGCGCTCGCACCGGTTATTACAAGAGACAACATCCAACTCAGCAAAGTGGGGAGCACTATTTCAATGTGGCCGACTGCTTGCTCCAACGCTTGGACCCCAGAATTCCTTCGATGCCATCTGCACACGCAGCAGGCACGTCCAGAAGGGCAAGACGTCTGTCGGCAACGTGAGCAATGCGCTCGCCTAGCAGCGGTCAGCGCTCACTTTCCCTTCTTGCCTGCCGGCTTTGTAGCGGCACCACCAGCGGAGCGCGTCAGAAAGGAGGAAGTCTGAGCTATCGGCTCCTTCGGCTTTGCAGACTTCGGCTTTCTGATTTCGCGATTGCCCTTTTGCTGACCTTTAGCCATTTGGCCTCTCCATTCTAGCTGCGCCGCATGCTTCGGCTTGGGTGGATTTCAGATCGAGCGCCGCTGGGTCGGTTGTGCGATGTGCCTGTGACGACGTTGTTCAGTGATACAGGCTGTGATCCGGCTGCACTTCGAGACGATTGGTTCTCAAGTCTTGCCGGCCACTTTGTCGTCCAGGATCAGCTTTGCGCACGCGCGCGACAGCGTCGTGTCGGCGGCTTCGCTCCCGGGTATCTTGGCCCAGCCACCTCTCTGGATGAAGCCTGCCTGTTCCCAGGTGCTGACCTTCTTCAACTCAACGAGGCGTTCGACCGAGGCCTGGTCGCGCCGGAAGTTGTCGGCGCAGATAGGCGCCAGAGCGGCAACAACGGCATCAGAGGCTCTCTGGTTGGCTTGGATGGCCCCACTACCGGCGGTCATCCACCCACCCCACGTAAAGCCTAGAATTGCCAGCGCTGCTGCGCCGCAGACCGCGCCCCAGAGTGCGGGTTTAACCTCTACTGGCATTTTCATGGAATGGCGCTCCTCCTTTAGATTTGACGACATGAGCAAACCGATTGCATCCGGCGAACGCGATCGATGAGGGCTGTCCGCCCGAAAGAGGCGTTCAACGTCGACGCACGATCATATGGTCGAAAGATGCATTCGCGCGGCCCGATAAGGTGGGCTCGCAACGTGGTGAATGGCTGCTGCCGAGTTCACCGACAATTACTGTCTAGCCTATTTCGATGCGTGCGAAGCTAATCTGCATCAGCCTCTTAGCCATGCTCAGGATCAGGACTGGTTGTGTCCGGCCCGTTGCGGTTGAAACCCCGCCAGGACATTGAGCTTGGCCCGATCTAGGATCGTTACTTTGCGGTCCTTCAGCGTCATCAGCTTGCGTTCCCGCAGCTGCCGCAGCACGCGGTTCACGTGGATGGCGCTCAAGCCGAGAGCATCAGCAAGAACGTACTGGTTCAGCGGGCAGTCAAATTCGCGATCAGGCGCAAGACCGACCAACTGCAGGCGCTCGGAAAGCTCGAGGAAGAAGTGGGCGGTCCGCTCGATGGCGCTGCGCCGCCCGATGCTGACAAGATGCTCGACGACCATGGCCTCGTCGCGCGAGGCGGCCCAAAGGATCGCGGCGCCCAGGCGCGGAAATTCATTGAAGACCCGCATCATCCGCGATGCTTCTACGCTGCTGACAACAACGTCGGTCAGGGCGGAGAAAGAGTGATCCGCCGTGTGCAGCAGAACGCTCCGCAGCCCGACGCAGTCACCAGGTAGCGGAAACGCGATGATTTGACGTCCACCGTCTGGCAGAAGCTTGAAGCTGCAGGCCCACCCGGTCTGCAGAATATAGGCCAGATGGCCGGTCTGACCCTCGTGAACGAGCTCTTTTCCAGCGTTCACGCTCAGTGAAAATGACTGAAGGTCGGCAAGGCAGTGGGCCTCGCGCTCCGACAGCTGCATGAAAGTGCTGAGTTTTGTGGCGAGATGGCTCGTCTTGAGGAGCATTTGCAGGGCCTCGTACATCCTGCTGGCGTGATTGCCCCGACCCGGCTATCTCAGGTTAGCGGATGATCTGTTCCCTCGGCATATACTGTCGCATGAACACCTGAAGAAGTCAGGTCATTGGAGAGCGAGCAAATCTGCCATGGCAATGACGAGCGAAATCAAAAACCTTGCCGCGGGGAGCGCCGCACTGGCGATTTGCGAGTCGCTTCTGCTGGCGCTGACAGAGGCGAAAATTCTCGATAGCCATGATATACGCGGAGTCCTGGAGGATGCGGCCACAGCGCATCGAGACTCAGAAAATGCCGCTCTCGATGCTGCAGTTCATAGCGAAGCCGCGCACATGATCGAGCGCATCATCGCCAGTCACAGCGCCCTACGTCAGCGCTGATGTCTTTGGCTGTCACACCAGAAGTCAGGAATATGGGCGCGATGGAAACCGATCCACTAAAGCGATTGGAGGCTGCGATCGCTGCTTCCGCCGCTGAGCGTGACCGGATTGATCAGAAGGACCGTGCCGAAATAGCCGCAAGGATGCGGCTGCAGGAAGAAGCGAAGGCCATCTGGGCCGAGCGCCGCAAAGAGCTTCCAGGCGTCGTCGAGACTATAAATGGCCTCCTAAAGCGGCACGGCTACGTCGGCGCGGCCTTGAAAAAGTTTGACCTGAAGCACAGTGACATAGACCGTGCGGTCATAGAGTTCGCGCACAGTGAGCACAGTGCTTCCAAGATCCTCTTGTGCGCGACACTGGCAGGCGAGTTCACCTGCTCGGTCGGAGCCGTAGACGAGCCTGCTGGCGCGACGAGAATGCCGATGTCGGAACTCACCGAGGACCGATTGAAAGAAGCGCTGGCCGAGGCCGTCATGGACTGCCTGAAAGGCAAGCGAGCGCCGCGCCCCGATTGACGGCGATCGTCTGCGATGAGCCAGTCGCTCCTCTATTCTCGCATTCACCGCGACGCTGGGACGGGATCCTTCCTGCTGAACCAGCCCCTGAACCAACCGACTTTCGACGCCCTGGGCGAGAAGCGACAGACGCTCGAGTGCGCGACCCGCACCTTTCTCACGCATGGCCGTAGGGGCATGGACGAGGCGGGTATTAAGGAGGAAGGCTTCCGCTTCGCAGAAGCTGATCGAATCAGTCATAACTGCCCGAACGCCGGGCTCACAGATGGAAACCACCCTCTACTTGCCAATCAAGCGATTCCTCGAAGGCATGGGCTTCGAGGTGAAGGGGGAAGTGTGCGGCTGTGACGTGGTTGCGCTCGACAATGGCTTGCCCGCTGCCGTCATCATCGCGGAATTGAAGCTCACCTTCACGCTCGAACTGGTACTGCAGGCGGTCGACAGGCTCCCGGCCTGCGATGACGTCTGGCTCGCAGTGCGCGCTTCGCCCCGTGGGCGTGGACGCGAGAGCGATGCACGTGTCAAGAAGCTTTGCCGTCTTCTCGGGTTCGGCCTCGTCACCGTATCGGCAAAGGGCGAGGTCGAAGTCATCGTCGAACCCGTTCCATGGCGCCCGCGACGAGATCCGAAGCGACGCTCGCGCATCGTCGAGGAGCATAAGAAGCGTCGGGGTGATCCCGCTTTGGGTGGCAGCACACGCCGACCGATCATGACAGCGTACCGGCAGCAAGCGCTCGATTGTGCCAGAGCACTCGCGGCAGCGCCGGGTCGACCGCGCGATCTGAAGCCGACGATGCCAGATGCGCCGAAGATCCTGCTGCGGAATGTCTACGGCTGGTTCGAGCGCATCGAACGAGGCCGGTATGGCCTGACCGCACGGGGGCGCGCGGAACTTGCACGCTGGACTTCGTGATAGCAGGTGAAGCGACGCTCACGCGTCAGCTCGCGCAGCAAGCTCACATTGGCACGTTCAGAAATGCCGGCTCCCAGTTTCAGATTTTTATCGGGTTTTTGAAGACCTGCGGCACGAGCTGTCGCGTGGCAGCGTCAACGAGCCTGCGTGCTTCATCGAGATCGGTTGCGGTTGCTTTGATATCGAGCATCCGATCCCCCTCACCTATCCAGCGTGTGACGAAATAAATGGACTGCCCACGTCCCGCTGATGCCTCCATGTGCACGCCTTTGACGCCGGCGACGGTGACATGCTCTGCCGTGATGAAGCGCGAGCCCGTGCGCTGCGCGTTGGCGCGCCCTTGAGCGAGCAGCCTCGCAGGTGATAGCGCCCCGTTGGCCTCAAAGGCGGCCGGCAACTCTTCGCCTCGCAATACGCCCTTGATTTCGATCGCCGTTGGCGGCGGGCACTTCTCGTAGTTTGTGCAGACATAGAGCAGCCGGTCCACCTCAACTCGGCGTCCCCAGTCCGAGTTCGCGAGCCCCTCGATCATCAAGTGATTGACGTCGAAGTTACCCTTGAACTGCGCCGTCGCGGTCATCGGCGACGTCAGCGCAAACACAATGCATGCGAATGTGGAAATGCGCATGTTGCACCGGCGGATATCTTGAAGGCCCGGGCAATGTGCTGACGGATTGCGTCGGTCTTGAGACTACAATCATCTGGCCTGTGGTCGCTCCCGGGCCGACATGTGGTTAGTTCACATAGACGAGCGGAACTGGGTTCAACTGCCCAAGTCCAAGGCAGATTGACGACGAATTGCCCACCCATTGGCGTTTCGGATCTCCCGGCGTCCCCCTACAGTCGGCGGGACAACGCCAACGCCAACGCCGAGCCGCGGAGCCCATTCATGCGTCCTCTCGTTGCCGTCGCCCTCGTGGTGACGGCTCTTGCCCCGAGTCCGATCCTGGCCCAGCAGGTCCTCAAAACAGCTGTCGACGGCACGTTCGCCCCACACGCGATGCCCAAGCTCGAAGGCGGCATTCAGGGCTTCAACGTCGATCTCTTCACCGAAGTCGGAAAGCGTCTGAAGCGCCCGATCGACATCACCGCCACGCAGTTCTCGGGGATCCTCCCGTCCTTGCAAGCGGGTACGATCGACTTCGTCGCAGCACCTGTCACAGTGACCAAGGAGCGGGCGGACAACTACATCTTCACCGAGGGCTATCTCAATACCGACTACCAGTTCCTGACCAAGAAGGGCACGCCGGCGATCGGCGACCTGAAAGAGCTCAAGGGCAAGGTCGTCGCGGTCAACAAGGGCTCGGTCTACGACAGCTGGGCGAAGAAGCTCGAGCCTGAAATCGGCTGGACGGTCGAGACTTTCGGCACGCAGACCGATGCGGTGCAGGCCGTCATGGCCGGTCGCGCCTATGCGAACGTCGCGGGGAATACGAACGTGCAGTGGGCGGTGAAGCAGCAGCCGCAGCTTCAGCTCTCGTATGTCTACACGACCGGCCTCGTTTGGGCGGCGCCACTCCGCAAGGACTCGATGGAGCTTCGCGCCCAGCTCGAGAATGCCATCGAGTGCATCAAGAAGGACGGCACCATGGCGGCGCTGCACGAGAAGTGGTTTGGCATCAAGCCCGCGCCCGGCTCGGCAGCCGTCACGATTTTCCCGGGCACGGGCGTGCCGGACATGCCGGGTTATGATCCCACGCCGCGCGAGCCCCAATGCGGCTGACGCGCGGCGACCGATCCTCCTGACATAGCCGGAGCGCATGCCGATACTCACAATCTCCGGCCTCAGGAAGAGCTTCGGTACCACTGAGGTGCTGAAGGGGATCGACCTGAGCGTGAGTAATCGCGAGCTCGTCTTCATCATCGGCCCGTCGGGGTCGGGCAAGAGCACGCTTCTTCGCTGCATCAACAGGCTGGAAGAGCCGACCGGCGGCGGCATTGCCTTCGACGGCGTCGAGGTGACGGACCGCTCGACCGATCTCAATGCGCTGCGCCGCTCCATGGGCATGGTCTTCCAGTCCTTCAATCTCTATCCGCACATGACGGCGCTCGCGAACGTCACGCTCGCACTGCGGAAAGTCTTGAAGAAATCACGCGACGAAGCCGACGCGATCGGCCGTGAGGCACTCGCTAAAGTCGGCCTCAGCGACAAGACCGCGAGCTATCCCTCCGAACTATCCGGCGGCCAGCAGCAGCGTGTAGCCATCGCGCGGGCACTGGCGCTCGATCCCAAGATCGTCCTGTTCGACGAGCCAACCTCCGCGCTCGATCCGGAGCTTGTCGGCTCCGTCCTCGCCGTCATGCGCGATCTAAAGGCCGGCGGCATGACGATGCTCGTCGTAAGCCACGAGCTCCGCTTCGCGCGCGACGCCGCCGACCGCGTGATCTTCATGGATCAGGGGCACATCGTGGAGGAGGGTCCGCCGAGCGCCATCTTCAACGAGCCGCGCGAGGCCCGCACACGGGCGTTCGTTGCCGGTCTTCTGCGCTGAGCTGGACATTGCGATGACGGCCTGGGAGCGCTTTCTCGAAACCTTCTTCAAGCCGGAACTGATGGTGCAGTACTGGCCCGACATCCTCGAGGGTGTCGTGGTGACGGTGCAGATCGCGGCAGCGGTCGTGGTGACAGGCCTCGCGCTCGGGCTCATGCTGGCAAGCGTGCGCGCCTATCAAGTGCGTTTCCTGAATTTGTTCATTGTCATATTCGTCGACGTGTTCCGCGCGCTGCCACCACTCGTCGCTATTTTGCTGATCTACTTCGGGCTCCCGAACATCGATATTGTCTTGCCGAGCTTCGCCGTGCTCTGGCTCGTTCTGTCTTTCGTGCTCGCCGCCTTCGCGGAAGAAATCTTTTGGGCCGGCATCACTTCGACGCCCAAGGGCCAGTGGGAAGCAGCCCGCTCGACAGGCCTCACCTTCTCGCAGACGCTGCTCTCCGTCGTCCTGCCGCAAGCCATCCGCCTCGGCATTCCACCGCTAACAAATCGCACGATCGCCATTACCAAGAATACGGCACTCGGCACGGTCATCGGCGTGAGCGAGATCCTGAGCCAAGCTACGTCCGCGCAGGCCTTCACGGGCAATGCCACACCGCTCATGATGGGAGCGCTCGCCTACATCATTCTGTTCATTCCCATCGTCGCCGTCGGCCGCTGGATCGAGACGCGATTCGCCTGGCGGAGGGCCTAATGGAGGTGTTCCTGCACCAGTTCCTCAACTTCGAGATCATGCAGAAGGTGTTTCCTCTGCTGCTCAAGGGGCTCTGGACAACGCTTTATCTGTGCGTTCTCGTCATTCCCTTGGGCCTCGCGGGCGGTCTCCTGCTGGCCCTGCTCTCGCTCTCACGCCGGCGCGCCGTCGCCTGGACCACAATCGCGCTTGTCGATCTCTTTCGCGCGGCGCCACCGCTCGTATTGCTCATACTGCTCTATTCCGGCCTGCCCTTTGCCGGCATCAAGCTGACGCCCACGGCCGCCGTGTGCCTCGCCTTCTTCTGCAATACCTCGAGCTACTACGGCGAGATCTATCGCGCGGGGATCGAGAGCGTCGGGCGAGGTCAGTGGGAGGCGGCGCGCTCTACCGGCCTCAGCGCACCGCAAACGCTCACTTACGTGATCCTTCCGCAGGCCGTGCGCAATGTCCTGCCGGATCTGGTCTCCAATACCATCGAGGTCGTCAAGCTCACGTCCATCGCCAGCGTGGTCTCTTTCCCCGAGCTGCTCTACTCTGCCGATATGGCCCGCTCGGTCACGCTGAATTCGAGCCCTGTTGTCTTGGCGGCGGTCATGTACATCCTGCTGCTCTGGCCGCTCGTGAGGCTCGTAAGCCGGCTGGAGCGGCAGGTCGCCGCGCGCTGAGAAGGAAATGACCGCACATGGCACGCATTGTCACAGTCGCCGCCGCTCAGCTCGGAGCCATCCAGAAGGCCGATAGCCGCCAGGTGGTGGTGGCGCGCATGCTCGATCTCATGGCCGAAGCCAAATCCAAGGGTGCCGACTTCATCGTCTATCCAGAACTGGCTCTGACAACGTTCTTCCCGCGCTGGTATGCCGAGGATCGTGCCGAGGCCGATCACTGGTTCGAGCGGGAAATGCCGAGCGCCGCCACACGACCACTCTTCGAGCGCGCAGCCCAGTACGGCATGGCCATGAGCTTCGGCTATGCCGAGTTGACGCCCGAGGGCCGGCATTTCAATACGTCGATCCTGGTGGATCGCTCCGGCGCGATCGTCGGCAAGTATCGCAAAGTGCACTTGCCTGGCCACGCCGAGTTCGAGGCCCAACGCGCCCACCAGCATCTTGAAAAGCGCTACTTCGAGCCCGGCGACTTGGGATTCCCGGTCTGGCACTTTCTTGGCGGCATCTTCGGCATGTGCATTTGCAATGACCGGCGCTGGCCCGAGACATTCCGCGTGATGGGTCTCCAGGGCGTGGAGATGGTCACGCTCGGCTTCAACACGCCCTCGGCCAACGCGCTTGTGAGCGGGGAGCCGACGGCGAAGCGCATCTTCCATCACAAGCTTTCGCTGCAAGCCGGCGGCTACCAGAATTCGACGTGGGTCGTTGCCGTCGCGAAGGCCGGCGTCGAGGACGGCCACCCGCTCTTCGGCTGCAGTATCATCGTCGACCCGGAAGGCGAAGTCGTCGCGGAGAGCCGCACCGAGGATGACGAGCTGCTGGTTCACGCGTGCGACCTGGACGCCACGCACTTCGGCAAGCAAGAGATGTTCAACTTCGCGAAGCACCGCCGTATCGAGCACTATGGTCTCATCACGTCTCGAACCGGTGTGATCCTTCCGTCAGAGTGAGAGGTGAGTGATGTCCGAGCCCGCTTTCGACTGCGTCGTACGGGGAGGCCATGTCGGGAAGCGGCACCGCTTGGGCGCGTGACGCCCGACACATTCTTGGGCGTTTGAGACATGAGCACGTAGTCGCCGGTCTCAGCTAGCGCCCGGCAAACGGGAGTTGAAATTCCGCGCGCAGCCCCCCGAGGGACGATGTGCCGAGCTTGATCGTCCCTCCATGCGCCTCCGCGATTTGCCGTGCGATGGCGAGGCCGAGACCGGAACCGCCCGTCACTCGGCTGCGGGAAGCTTCCAGGCGATAGAACGGCTCGAAAACCGTCTCTCGTTCGGCCTCTGGAATGCCGGGACCATCGTCGTCGACAGCGATCACAACCATCTCGCCGGCCAACTGAAGCGAAACCTGGCATTGGCTTCCGTATCGACGCGCATTGTCGAGGAGGTTACCGATCACGCGGCGGATAGCGACCGGATCGCCATGCACCAGTCCCTCGGCGGTCGTACAGGGCATCAGCTCAATGGCGCGATCCTGACGTCGAGCGATCTCTTCGGCGAGAAGCAATTTGAGGTCGACCCGCTCATGGCGATCGGACACCGTCGTGCCGCGCGCCACGCTCAGGGCCTCGTCGATCAGCGCCGTCATGTCGTCGAGATCGCGCTCCGCGCGCGCGCGCTGGTCGTCGTTGTCAATCGTCTCCGCCCTGAGCTTGAGCCTCGTAATATAGGTCTTCAGATCATGACTGATGGCCCCGAGCAGCATGGTGCGGCCCTTGATCAACGCCGAGATGCGGCTCTGCATATCGTTCGTCGTCGCGATCAAGCGTTGAATTTCCGTAGCGCCGTGCGGCTGGACCTCGCGCGGTGCGCCATCCCGGGCAAAACCGGCGAGAGATTGGGCGAGCTCGCGCAAAGGACGCGCCTCGCGCGCGACAGCCCACAATGCGATCGCGGCGAACAGGCAGCCGAGCAGACCGATCCCGAGGCCGACGGGAATGCCGAACACCCGGCGGCTCGCATCGCCGCGGATTTCAAACACGGCGTAGTTGCTATCGCGGAGCGCCACCGCAATCGCGATAGGTGCACGCCGATTGCCGGACAGGCGATCGAGAAGGAGAACCAATGAGCCCGCATTCTTGGTTGTCATGCGGAACGCGAGAACTTCGCGATCGGCCAGCGTTTCCAGGTATTGGCCGACGAGCCACTCGACCCCCGGCATCCGCGTACCGTTCAAACGCCCTGCTTCCGATGCGTCGGCAATCCGCACATAGAACGTGTCGGAGGTCACGGCCTTGAGTACCCTCGCGCGCTCGGCAGACGGCGTTACATCGAGGAGTTCGACGATGGCTGCAGCCTGAGCCGGGATCGGAAAGCGCTCGGCGCCCGTCTCGCGCTGCTCGCGCGCGATCGTTGTGAGCGCGAGCCCGAGGGCCGCAAGCGCGAGAAACAACGCGAGCAATATCAGAACCACTCGGCCGAGGAAGCCCAGGCGCGGCATCTCAGGCCTCTTCGACCGACACGGTCAGAATGTAGCCGGCACTTCTCACTGTCTTGATCAGGGGAGCGCCGTTGCCTTCGATCTTCTTGCGGAGCCGGCTCAGTTGAACATCGATCGTGCGGTCGAGCGCGTCGGCGCGCCGCCCTCGCGTCCAGTCCATGAGCTGATCGCGCGACAGCACGCGACCCGGACGCGTAATGAAGCAGGTAAGCAGCTCGAATTCTGCACTGGTGAGCTCGATCTCCGCGCCCGCGGCATCCCAGACGGTCCGCGCGTCGAGATCGACAATGAGCGCGCCGACGGCGAGACGGCGACGCGGCTGATCCAGAGGCTGCTCCATCCGTCGCAGCACCGCACGAATGCGTGCCAGGAGCTCGCGTGGGTTGAACGGCTTTGGAAGATAATCGTCGGCGCCCATCTCGAGGCCGACAATGCGGTCTATGTCGTCGCCGCGTGCCGTCAGCATGATGACAGGAACGCGCGACGTCGCGCGCAGGCGCCGGCAGATAGAGAAGCCGTCCTCGCCCGGAAGCATGATATCGAGCACGACGAGATCCGGTTCGCCATACTGCGCCATCAAGCGGTCGAATGTGCCACCGCCGTCGGCCACGTCGACGCGCAAGCCCTGCCGATGCAGGTAGTCCTTCAGCAGCGAGCGGATCTCGGGATCGTCCTCGACGACGAGGATGCGGGGGGTGCGGCTCATTCCGACAGCGTATCTCACTGTAGATTGTCCGAAAACAATGTCGGGGGAGGCGGTTACACTTCGTAACATTCGATGCTTAATGCTGCAAAGCCCTGGCAAAGCTCGCGGCGCAATCTCCTTTCCGTCGCTGCTCAGGGGCGACGATAGTTTGGGATAGGTGAAGGAGATCGATGTCATGAAACGCTTTGCTCCACTCGCGCTTGCCGTCGTATTCATGGTTTTCGGAGCGGCGGCCGCCAGCGCCCAGGAAGGTTGGAGCCGCTCGAAGACGGTGACGGGTCCCAATGGCGGCGTCTACTCGGCACAGGGCTCGGGCTCATGCTCGGGAAGCCACTGCAGCTCGACGCAGCGGTGGACCGGACCGGCCGGCAACACGGTCACGCGGTCGGGCTCGACTGGGTGTCGTGGCGCGTGGTGCCGGACGACGGCGACTTATACCGGTCCTAACGGCGGCACGGCGAGCCGCGCCCGCGTCTACCGTCGCTACTGAGACCCGCGGATACGCATCCACTGATGCGGCGGCTATTCGTCTGCCGCATCTCCCCGATGCAAGGACCATGCGATATGCCGCCGCCATCTTTCATTCGCTTTCTGCGTCGCAGCGCGCGCGACCTCCTCGCTGCCACTGTGCTGATGGTGCCGACCGTCGCTCATGCACAGTTCATCGACGGACGCCCGGGCCTGGCATTCGCACGCGCCGCGCTCGAAGTGTGTGGTGGCGATATATCGCGCGTCTGCAGTGGTATAGCGCCCGGCGGTGGACGATTGGCGCAGTGCCTCATGAGCCAGCAGAACAAGCTCTCACCAGACTGTCGCCGTTTTGTCGCCGAGGCACAGTCCGCGCAAAGCACCATGTTCGCTTGCGCGGTAGACGCCAAGCGGCTTTGCGCCAATACGTTGCCGGGCGGCGGCCGGATCGTCTCCTGTTTGAACCGACAGCGCGATGCAATCTCTCGCGACTGCGCACGCGCACTCGACGAGGCCGCAGCGATCGGGCGATAAGTCCCAAGCGCATATGGAATGCAGAGCGAGCGGGCGTTCCTGCGGGAGCGCCCGCTTTTGCTCTGTTGACTGCGCAGCGGAGGCCGTTACGTGTTCTGCGAACCTCAGATACGCCACATGGGGTGCGCCGTTACAAAATGAAAAGCTTCTGCACGACGCCAGCAATATGAGCGCGGCACCGTACGATCCTCACCAACATGCATGAGGATCTCATGAGACCCACACTTCCCTTTCTTGCTTTGCCGGCCGCCGGTGCACTGATGCTCGGTAGCCTTCTGCTTGTTGGACCATCGGCGATAGCCGCGCCGTTGACGCCGGCCGGCCCTGTATTGGACAGCAAGCTGGTGCAGCCGGTGCACTACAACTATTGCCGGCGCTGGTACGCGGAGTGCCGCTATCGCTGGGGAGCCGGCTGGCGCTTTCGTCGCTGCCTGCGCGTACATGGCTGCTAAAGCAACGGACTCGAAATTCACCTCGTTCTGAGGCTAGGCGGGGAGTGAATTTCAAGTCCAAAGTTGCTTTAGAACATTATGACTGTAAAGCGTCTTTGGACCTTAAATGCGACTTTGAGTTCAGCCCAGGCGTGGGTCGCATTAAGGTCCGACGCTTTAGAGCGGATCATTCATCCGGCGCGGGCCCCTGAACATCTACCATCAAGCGATGGCGCGGTGGGTCTAATACTGGCCGTAGTCGGCGGCGCCTACTGCGCCGCCGATTGTGTTGTGCCCGAAGTCACCATTACCTTACGTCCGATGGCCGAACGCGCGTTCAACGAGTTCCGCGAGGATCGGCCATGTGGGGGAGCGCTCGAACCGGCCGGATCTGTCAAGCTTGCCGATTCTGCTCCGCGTTCGGGTTTTCCGGCTTTTGCCGCGGTACTCGGCATCTTCTGGTTGCCGATCGCATAGTTATCGCCGGCGATCGTTTGATTCTTGCCTGCTCACGGAACTGCATGACCGCCGGAAGCATTTGGCTGCTACCAACCGTAGTTCTAAGGCAAGCGATCGCGCGGCGCGCACAAGAAGGGTGGAATCGGAGGCATCAGAGCGTCAGGCATAGCGTCATGTCGCACGAGATTTCCATCACCGACCTATCCGCCCGCGTCGTGGAAGCAGCGCGGGCTTCTGGCGCCAGGATCATCACCGTCGAATCCTGCACGGCTGGTTCACTATGCACACTCCTGGCCGATACCCCCGGCGCCGGTGATGTTCTTCTCGGCGGCTTAGTCACGTATGCCAAAGCCTGCAAGGCGGAGGTGTTGGGAATTCCGCAAGGGGTTCTCACATCCTGCTCGGCGGTCAGTGCTGAGGTGGCCGCAGCTATGGCGAACGGAGCGCTCTCTGAATGCGGCTCCGCCACGATGGCTATCGCAGTGACGTGCGTGGGCGGTCCCAAGCCGGACGATGATGGCAATCCCGTCGGTCTTACACATCTCGCGGTACAGCTTCGAGATGGGCGCCGATACCATCGTCGCTTGCAAATCGATGCGCATTCATCCGGCCGCATACGCGGCGAAGTGCTTCTGCATGCGCTTCAGTTGGTGCTCGAGGCTTTGGGCTCGGAGGCGTAGATGGGGGATCGGAATTTGCTGGAGTGCGTGGCACGCGCCGGGATAAGGACCGCAACTTGTGACGCTTGACTTCAGTGACATATTCTTGCGCTTGCTTGCAGCCACCGCGGCAGGCGGCCTCATCGGGCTCAACCGTGATCTCGCTGACAAGCCCATTGGCGTTCGGACCCTCGGACTCGTCGCTCTCGGCGCGGCCACGATCAGCATGGCCGGTATCCAGGTGCAAGGCATGGCCGAGAACGCCGATGCTATGAGCCGGGTCGTCCAGGGCATAATTCAGGGCGTCATGGCTGGTGTTAGCTTCATTGGAGCCGGCGTCATTTTGCGGAATGCCGAGGCGCGCACCGTCGAAGGTTTGACCACCGCTGCGACCGTCTGGATGAGCGCGGCCCTTGGCGTGGCCTGCGGGCTCGGTGCCTGGCGCACTATAGCAATCGCCGTTCCCATATCGCTTTCACTGCTCTTCTCAAGCGGTTGGATCGATTGGTACAAAAGGCGGTCGGCAAATATACGAAATGAAGATCGCGAACCTTAACATCAAAAATATGTGTCAAGGAACATCAAAAATATGTGTCAAGGGCGGCGGCGCCCACGGGACTGCCCTTCACACTCTGTCGCAGTGGACCAGGAACTTCGAGACGACATCGGTGTTCTTGATCTGTAGGTAGCCGAGGAGCATGGGATGTCGGACACAGGTGAAATGCTTTCCGAGCAGACGGTGCAGACCCCCGAAGATTCTGAGTTCGGATCCATATACGACTGGGTCAGCGATACGGCCAAGACAAACCCCGCTCTCGTTGTAGGTGGTGCGCTTGCGGTTGGCGCAGCCGTGGCGATGGTGCTGGTGAGCCGTAAGCCGGAGTCGCGAGCCCGCGCGGTGGAGAAGAGGATTGGCCGCGACTTGCGCTCCATCGAGAAGACGTTGAAGCGTCAGCGGCCGATTTCTACTGCCAGTGATCGCTTGGCGGATGTATCGGCGTCGTTAGCTTCGACGTTGAGCGCATTGGATATGGGTACGCTTCGCGGCGTCGCCAGCCGAGCGGGGGAATTGTCATCGCAGGTTTCGCGCCGCTTTGGGTGGTAGTGCGCGTCCAGCGTTAGGCCTGCGGCCATTCAAGCCCGAATCCACGCAGGCCGCCGTTTTCGATGGCGCCCGCAGGAAAACCTAGTCGATGCCAATTCGTTCGACGCGGCAGAGCTGACCGCGGATATCGGATGAGCCTGAGATGGGATCGTAAGGGCCGCTGTAGCTGAGTGCGGCGTTGATGTTCACGTCGAGTGCGCCGTGTTCGGGCGCCGGCTCCATGGGACGCCACCAGCCCATGCCCGTACTTACAACATCTGCCTGTTGGGCGTCGGAAAGTTTGATCTTCAGTCGACAGTGCCCCGCCACTTCGGCCACCTCCAAGCGCACCCAGTCGCCATCAGCCAGGCCATGGGCGTGTGCCGTATCGGGATGCATGAAGAGGTGGGGATCAGGCGATACCTTGAGCGCCCATGGTTGGTCGCGGAAACGCGAGTGGTGGTAGCTCTTTTCGCGATCGCCTGTGACAACGACCAGCGGGTAGCGCGTGCGGACATCGGCAGCCTTCCCGTCTCGCTCAGGCCGAATATAACCCGGCAGCGGATCGAGTCCCAACTCTTCGAGCTGAGGTGAATAGAGCTCGATCCTGCCTGTGCTCGTGGGAAACGGATGGCTTGCCGGGATCGGCTCGGACGACACCTGATGAAAGCCCTTGGCCTCCAACATCTCGATCGTAATGCCGCTGTCGCCGAGTAAATGCGTGTTGAGCTCGCGTTGAGAGCGCCACGGCATCAGGCGCGCCGTCACTGCCTGTCGCGCCTCAAGGCGGTCGAGAAGAGGTGCAGCGATGCCGATCTCTGTCCGTGCTTCGCCCTGTGGCGGAACGGTTGCTCGCGTGAAGACGACCGTCGGCCCCGATGGCACGAACAGCACCTCTTCCTCCTCGAGCGTCGTCGTCTTGGGTAGAACGATGTCGGCCCACTCGGCTGTGGGCGTCATCTGGTGGGCCGCGACGGCGACGAAGTCGAGCGAGCGCAAAGCGGCAATGGTCCGCCGCGTGTCGGGATACGTCACCAATATGTTGACACCGCTGGCATAGAGAGCCCGCACGGGATGCGGCTTGCCAGTCAGCATGGCCTCGATCACAGACGGGTTGTGGCACGCGGTCTGCCAGCCGCGCGGGCCAGCCCAGAGAGGAAAACGGTCAGCGCCAATCGTGCGTGCTTCGACATCGGCGGGCAATCGATGTTCCGGTCGATGGAGCAGTTCGAGATAGCTGGAGAACCCCTTGGGTGTGCGCTGGCGCAGATTGCCGCCGGGCCGGTCTATGTTTCCCGAAATGGCTGCGAGCGCATGGAAGGCCCGGAATGTCTGCACGCCGTTGCTGGCCGCATCGATCCCGTGGCCCGACACGAAAGTCGATGGGCCGTCGGCATACATGCGGGCGGCATCGACGATCATTTCCGCCGGAACGCCCGTTAGCCCCTCAGTCGTCGCGGGTGAGAATCGCGCGGCACGCTCCGCCAGTGCCTCGAAGCCGTGACACCGCTCGTGCACGAATTGTCGGTCGTAGAGTCCTTCGCTGATCAACACGTGCATCATCGCGAGGGCGATTGCGGCATCCGTGCCCACCCTCGGGCTCATCCAGATGTCTGCAAGCTCCGCGGCCGTCGTACGCTTGGGGTCGATCACGATCATGCGCGAACCGCGTTTCTTCGCGGCTTTCAGCTTCGCCCACTCCACGGGATCGGCGATCTGCGCATTACGGCCCACGATCAGGGCGCAACGCGTATTATCGATATCCTCACCCCGGGCAATCGGCAGGCCCGTGATCTTTCCCGATACGGCCCGGCAGCCACCGCACAAATCCTGATTGATCATCCAGTTCGGCGAGCCGATGGAACGCATCATGAGAGCGGTGACGATCGAGCGGCTGAACGCAGCGCCGCTCGTGGCGCCAACGATGGCTTCAGGTCCATAGGTGCGGCGGACTTCGGCGAGGCGATCGGCGATTTCGTCGAGAGCTTCATCCCACGAGATGCGCGCCCACTTGCCTTCGCCACGCGCGCCAACGCGGCGATGCGGGTACAGCAGCCTGTTGGGATTGTAGGTGATGCCTGGCGCCCCCCGGATGCCCTTGATGCAGAATGCACCTGCTGAATGAGGGCTGGCGGGATTGGGCGCGTAGTTGACCACCTTGCCGTCTTTGACGGTTGCGAGCGCGCCGCAATAGGCAGAGCATTCCCAGCAGGTGGTCGTATAGACGCCGTCTGCGACGGCTTCGGCGGATTGTCCTGAGGTCATGTTCGCCTCCAAGCGTGGACGCACAGTTTGCCGGGCTGTCAGGTTGACGGCAAGGTGCAATGCACAGGAGTATTTCTGTTCGTCGTATCGGGCATGTCTCCCACGATGATGGAGGTGCATTTTCGAGCACAGCCCGGACAGGGCAAGCCATCACGAAGTTACGGCGACTGCTCGTAGGGCACTCCGACAGTTACGGCTTGGGGTCGCACGCTTCGACGTTTGCGGAAGTGCGCCGCGTTATTGGTGCGAGAAGAGCGTGTGTCCGGCCGTCGGGACATCCGCCATTAGGATGGAGCCGCTGTCTGACTCTGTGATGAAGAGCGTGCGTCCGTTCGAGCCGCCGAAGGCGACATTGGTGACGGCGAGATCGGCACACGACTGAAGCCGGCCGACAGGCTCGCCAAGGCGGTCGAACAGCCACACAGCCCCGAGGCCAACATGCGCGATGGCGAGGCCGCCGGTCTCGTCGAGCGCCATGCCGTCCGGGCCACCCCCGCCAGACAGGTTGATATAGGCACCTACCTTCGATGTCGTTCCGTCAGCGTGTAGCGGCAGGCGCCAGATCTGGTTCGCTCTCGTAACGGCAACGAAAAGCGTTTTCTCGTCGCGCGAGAGGGCAAGCCCGTTCGGACTAGGCACCCTGTCGATCAGGCAATCGAGATGGCCGTCGGCAGTAAGGCGGTAGACACGTCCTGTCGGGTCCTGCAGGCCAGTCTGCCCCTGGTCGGTGAAGTAGAGATCGCCATTGAGCGCGAAGGTGAGATCGTTGGTGCCCTTGAAACCTTCGCGGCGCACGTTCTCGACCACCGGTGTCACCGCGCCGCTCTGCGGATCGAGCCGCATCACACCGCGGCGATGATCGGCAATGAAAATGCGGCCATCCTTGTGGATGGCCAGCCCATTGGGCCATCCATCATATTCGGTAACGAGGCTCCAGTTGCCATCCGGCGTCACCCGCAGAATGCGGCCGTAGGGAATGTCGGTCACATAGAGATTGCCGAGCCGGTCGAAGGCCGGACCTTCGATGAAGGAATGCAGGTGATCATTTCCTTTGCCGAACGACCAGCCCGACACGCGCCCTCTCATTCGCAGATGATCGGGGAGCCTGGAAAAAACGCGCGTCTCGATGCGCGGCGGAGCTGCATTCAGCACGTCTAACCTCCCTCGGATATCATCTCTAGGTTTTGGGCAGCTGGCCGAGCACGTAGTCCGTGCTCACATCTCCCGCGAACAGCGAGCGTCCGCAAACGACAATGCGGCCATCGCTTGCGTGATGCGTATTGCTGCGCACTAGAAGCGCCGAGTTCTCCGGCAGCTCCAGCAGGCGCGCGACCCGCGGCGTAGCGATCTCCGCCGTCAACGAAACGCTGATTGCCGGTATGGCCTCGCCGATGATCTCGCCGACGAAAGCATGGACCGCGCGCGTGGCCAGCATCTCGCCGGTGACCTTGTCGCCGATCTCCTTTGGCATGTAGCGGATCTCGAGGCAGACCGGGCGGCCTTCGATTATGCGCAGGCGCTCGAGCTTGAATATGAGCGCTTCAGGCTCCACGCCGAGGTGCCCGGCGACCTCTGCCGGTGCTGGTATCACTTCCAACGCCGGCGATCTGTACGTAACGACACGCCCGGTCTGCGCCACTTGCTGCTCGAAGGACAGCGAATAGCGCGAGTCGATCGGCGAACGGACGCCGACGCGATCGGCGACGAAGCTGCCGCGCCCGACATGGCGCACGATCAGCCCCTCGAAGACCAGTTTGTCGAGGGCGTGCCGGACCGTGGATCGGGTCGTCCCGTATTCCTTTGCCAGCTCCGCCTCGGACCAGATCCTGTCGCCCACCGACATCTTGCCGCCCGCAATAGCAGCGCGGATCCGCTCCTGAATGCGGACGTAGAGGGGCGTGAAGCGCTCGCCGGAGGGTGGTGCAGGGTCCATACGGGGGAGACCATATTCCCAAGATGACTAGACGACTAGACAATATAAGCTAGGTCGTGCACTATCAAGTTAAGGGACCAGCTAGGTCAAGGCTGGCAGGACAATTCGAGAGTGAGGAAACGTGGCATCGTCGGCTGCTAGATCGGGGCGTCAGGCCTCCGGGCAGAAAGCGCTAGGGGCTGCCAAGGGCGGCGCCGCACGCCTGCTCATAAGCGGCTACGGTCTCTCAATGCTCTCCGTGGTTGTCGTCCTCCTGATTTGGCAGTGGGGCTCATCACAGACGTCGGGCCTGCTGTTGCCTCCGCCAAGTGCGGTGCTCGGCAAGTTTCTGGATCCAGTATGGTTCGCCGCGCTGATGCGCGCCGTGAGCCAGTCGCTTGTGCAACTTGCGCTCGGCTTCGCCCTCACCCTAGTTATCGCCGTGCCGCTCGGCATGGTCATCGGGCGTTACCGCGTATTGCGGGAGATGTTCGAGCCCGTCATCAACGCCATCTACGCGATCCCGCCCGTCGCCTTCGTGCCCTTCCTGGTGATCTGGTTCGGGCTGTTCTTCGAGGCGCGCGTCGCACTCGTATTCTTGATGAGCTTTTTTGACGTGCTCGTCGTCATCATTGCCGGCGCGCGCGACGTGCGCAGGCCGCTGATCGATGTCGGTCGGTCCTTTGGTGCGTCCAGGCTGCAGCAGCTCCGCCTGATCGTCCTGCCTTCTCTGCTTCCGTTCTTCATTGGGGCGCTGCGCGTGGGATCGGCACGTGCCATCAACGGCATGATCACGGCCGAGCTGTTCTTCGCGGCTGTGAACCTCGGCGCAATGATGAAGCGATCGACTCAGCAGTTCGACACGGCAGCTGTGTTGTCGATCGTTCTACTTATCTGCCTGCTCGGCCTCATCGCCCAGTCACTCGTTGCGCTGATCGAACGTCGGCTCGTCCACTGGCACGTGAGGGGCTGAGCCATGTCCGACAAGCTGCGCCGTATCGTATTTGGCAGTCTCGGCTTCGGGATCGTGCTGCTCATCTGGGAAATTGCCGGCCGGAAGCTCGGCAATGCGCTTTTTGCGCCACCAAGTGCCGTCGCTCTCGAATATGTCGATCTCATCCGTCAAGGCGATATGCTGCGCCAGCTTACTGGCTCGCTGCAGCAGATGGTGGTTGGTTTCGGCGCGGCCTGCATCATCGGCATGCCGCTTGGCGTCGCCATGGGCCGCTCGCGTGTAGCAGATGCAGTGGCGCGCCCCTGGGTCAGCATGTTCGTCGTCACTTCGACGGCAACACTCGTGCCTCTCTTCATCCTCATTCTCGGGACCGGCTTCGCGCTGCGCGTGACGATCGTGTTCCTCTCCAGCGTCTGGTACATCGCCCTGACGGCGTACAACGGCGCGCGCGGTGTCAGCCCCATGCAGATTGCCGTCGCGCGCTCCTTCGGCGCGGGCGTCTTGCAGACCTTCTGGAAAGTGACGCTGCCGGCCATCTATCCCTATCTACTGACCGGTGCGCGCATTGGCCTGGTTCACGCCATCCGTGCGATGGTTCTGGCCGAGATGTTCGTGATCATCGGCTACGGCGGCCTCATTCATCGCGCTGGCCTGCAGATCGATACGGCTCCGACGCTCGCCCTGCTCATTACTTTGATGATCGTCAGTCTCCTCCTCAATGGGCTGCTGGGTTTGGCTGGTCGCCTTCTCGCGCCCTGGTATGAGCAACAACGAGTCACGACATGACGCTTGCCGAACTGACAAGTCGCGCCGCTGCTGCCGCGCCTAATCCCTCCACGAAGCTCGCGATCCGCGACGTCACGAAGATCTATCGACGTGGCGGAAAAGAGCTGACAGTTCTGGAGAACTTCTCGCTCGACATTGCGGAGCTGGAGTTTCTGGTGCTGCTTGGCCCCTCGGGCTGTGGCAAGTCTACGCTGCTGCGCATCATCGATGGCATCGAGACCTGCAATATCGGCCAGGTGATCCTCGACGGCAAAGACGTGACGAACACCACGGGCGATGGCCGCGGCATGGTGTTCCAGAGCTTCGAGCTGTTCCCTTGGCGCACGGTGCTCGCCAACGTGGCCTTTGGGCTGGAGGTTAACGGTGTCGGCAAGGCCGAGCGACTGGCAATCGCGCAGGAATACGTCGATCTTGTCGGCCTTTCCGGCTTCGAGAACTCCTATCCGCATGAGCTCTCAGGTGGCATGCAGCAGCGTGTCGGCATTGCGCGCGCGCTCGCGATCAAACCCTCCGTTCTCCTCATGGACGAGCCCTATGGGGCGCTTGATGTGCAGACGCGCGACCTCCTTCAGGATGAGCTGCTCAACATCTGGGAGAAGCAGCGCAAGACCGTGATCTTCGTCACGCACTCCATCGAGGAGGCGCTGTACCTCGCCGACAGAATTGTCGTGATGACACCGCGTCCGGGATACGCTGAAGAGCACGCCAGAATTCCTCGAGATGCGCCGGAGCATTTGGTCGACCCTGCGCAAAGGCGCGCACGTCTGACCTCACGCGACGGTGCGACAGAACATAACGACTAAGGAAGGAAACCACATGACGATGACACGCCGAGAATGGCTTCAGCTCGCCGCTGCAAACGGCTTGGGCTTGGCCGGAAGCCTGGCGCTGCCGGGCACCGCCGCCTTCGCACAGCAGAAGCGGTCGATGAAGCTGATCATTCAGGGCTTCAGTCTCGCGATCCATATTCCCGAAGTCATTGCAATCCGGGATGGCATGCAAGAGCTCGGCTATGCCGAATCGAAGATCGATCGCATTGAGTCGATGCAGGTGATCACGCAGTCGATCGTCGCGAAGTCGGCCGAGGCAGGAGACGCCGATGTCGTTTCTGCCATCGCTTCGACGGAGGCAGGCGCTGACGTGCGCCTTATCGGTCTCGTCTACAACAGCACGAGCCAGGTGTTCGTCGTCAATGCAGACAAGATCAAGAGCTACGCGGACTTCAAGGACCAGAGCAATGCGATTGCTCTGAACTCCCGCGGCGACTTCATCTATGTGTTGCTCAGCGGCGTGCTGGGGCAGCACAACATCAACATCAACGATACCACCATCGTCGAGATGGGTGGTTCCGGTTCACGCATGCGTGCGCTGCTGGCAGGGCGTGTCGCCGCCGTGCCGGTGCATTTCGATCAAGCGGCGGGCATCGTGAAGCAGGGTAACTACAAGGTCCTCATCGAGCCGTGGAAGGCCTACAAGCACTTCTTTGGGGAGGCTTGGCTGGTCCCGGGTACCTGGGCGGACGACAAAGACAACCAGCGCATTGCCGTCGACCTCAACAAGGCGATGATCACCTCCTTCCGCCGCACAAACGCCGACTACGAGTATTTCGCGAAGGGCTTCCGGAAGTACGCGACGGTGCCCAAGGCCGCGGAAGCGACGGATGATGTTCTCAAGCCGATCTGGGAGAAGCTTTCGAAGGAGATCAACGCGTGGCCGAACGACGGTGGTTTCAAGCGTGAGTATTTCCAGGAGCTGCTGCCGGTTTACCGTCAGGCGGGTGCGATCAAAGGCACACCCGATCTGAGCAAGGTAATTCAGACGAAGTACGTCGATCAGGCACTACAGGAACTCGGCTGAT